>PVML01017170.1_pt1:715000-845220 | contig 845220 bp, 746 predicted proteins | sample 1853371 | NCBI WGS metagenome assembly PVML01 (sample SAMN08533508, study PRJNA380276) | Human gut metagenome, whole genome shotgun sequencing project. | isolation source: participant 1, chromium library | host: Homo sapiens | collected 2017 | reverse complement strand
ACCCGGATGCGGATTATCACGATGAGGATGAAGATACGCTCCAGCTGCCGGAGGATGATGGTGACGAGGACGAAGAAGTGGATGTCAACGAGGATTATGAAGCGGAATCGGAAGATGAACCTGTCTGATTAACGCAGCGTTGACCGGTGGGGCGGCTGAAAAGCCGTCCCCTTTACATAGCCAAATGGTTGGTGGGTGAACTGTTTTGAGCTATGAAGCTATGGACTCTGTAGGCGATATCTGATAAAATAGAAAGTAAGAACAGCTCAACAACTCGGAATTTTACCATCCAGCATCTCTCAAAAATAATAGGCATATTTTCATATAGTGTTGATTAAATGTCTATAAGTGCTCATATTCTGCGCATTTTGATCTGCATTTATTCATATCTATAAATCATCAAATACGTATTTATATTGGTATCTGGATTTTCGCCCTTCACACCCGTTCTCGTACGATCATGAGTGCATACCCCAGCAGGTTCGTTCCGTGCCACTTTTTCACGTCGAGTCGATCTGGGTCCTTCATCGATAAGCCGATGCCCCAGATGTGGTCCTTGACGGCGCACTCTGCGAGGATGGCGTCGCCGGTGGATTTGAGCTGAGCCTTCAGGTCTTCGATCTGCTCCAACTCTGTCTTTGGATAAAGAAAAATCACTTTCTGTCCATCCATGGATACCTTCTGTAAACGATACCTTACAGCTATATAATTGGGCAGATGGTCAAACTCTGCGCGCTGAACTGTCGCTTTAATTCCCAGAACTTTATAGAGATATTCCATATGTTCTCCTTCTATTTAACTCTATTTTTGTATTATAACTTGTTTTAAGTTAAGTTTCGATATTAAAGTTAAGATAATTCAAAAAAATCATCAGGAAGCGGAAATATCATAAGAATAATTTAACACCATGGCACCTTCTTTTTCCTCTCAGATTTCCGTGCTCTGCCACTTTTATGAGCGTTCTTTTCAGTATTTTGCCACTTTCATGAGGGAATAATCCGTGCTTCATTACACTTTCATGAGCGAATTTATGCTGTAATATGACATTTTCATGAGGGAATTGGTGCTTCGATGCGACGTGAGGAGGTAGTGGGCGGAGGCATGGGCGCGATAAAGGCAACGAGTGCGAATGGGTGGACGCGACGTGAGAAGGTGGAGGGTGCGGACGCGTGGGCGCGGAGTGAGCAGGCGGAGGGCCGAGACATTGGCCCGGGAAAAGTGAGCAGAAATATACGAGTGTCAACGGGAGGGTTTTATGGTACAACTAGAAGTAGTTTTTTGATGGAGGTGCCTATGGAGCCGAAGGTCAGTATCATCGTGCCGGTGTATAACGCGGAGAAGAGTCTCGCGCGCTGTGTGGACAGTATTCTGAATCAGGAGTTTCGGGATTTCGAGCTGATCCTCATGGATGATGGAAGTAAGGATCGGTCCGGGGAGATCTGCGACGGATATGCGCGGGCGGATGCGCGCGTGGTGGTCGTGCATAAGGAGAATACGGGGGTGTCGGATACGCGAAACCAGGCGATCGCGCGGGCGCGGGGTACGTTTCTGCAGTTCGTGGACAGTGATGACTGGCTGACGGCGGATGCGACGAAGCTGATGGTGCGGGCGGCCGAGGAGACGGGCTGCGACATGGTGATCGCGGATTTCTATCGTGTCGTCGGAGAGATGGTGTCGCGGAAGGGGGATATCGACGCGGACCAGGTGATCGGGCGTGAAGCGTTCGTTGGCTTCATGATGGAGAACCCGGCGGACTACTACTATGGGGTGCTGTGGAATAAGCTGTACCGGCGCTCGCTTGTGGAGGCGCACGGGATCCGGATGGATGCGAAGCTCAGCTGGTGCGAGGATTTTCTGTTTAATCTCGAGTATGTGCGCTATGCGACGACGTTCTATGCGCTGCGGACGCCGGTCTACTATTATGTGAAGACGAAGGGTTCGCTGGTGAATCAGAAGATCAGCTTCGCGCGGACGGTGGAGATGAAACTCGCGATGTTCGAGTGCTACAACGACTTCTTCAAGCATGTGCTGGATGAGGATGCGTATGAGCGGAAGCGGCTGCAGGTCTATCATTTTCTAGTGGATGCGGCGAAGGATGGTTTCGTGTTCCCGGCGACGATTCCGGGGACGCAGAAGCTCGGTGAGGAGCGGAGCCAGGCGCTGCAGGAGGTGATTTCGGAGGATGGGATCATCGTGGAGAAGTACCGCGACCGGAAGCTGCTCGAGCGCTATCTCGAGTCGGTGGCGCTGAAGTATGATATGACGCTGGCGGAGCTGTCGCTGCTGCTGTATCGGAAGGACGCGGGAAAGGCGCTCACTCGAGGGGCTGAAGCGCAGATGCCTGCGCGGGAAGATGCCGTGGAGGCGACTGATCGAAAGGATGCCGGAAAGGCGCTGAGCCGGAAGGATCTCGCGGAGCTGATGCATATGAGCCGCGGGGATCTGCGCGCCGCGCTGCAGAAGCTGGTCTCACGCGGGATGCTCGAAGTGGTCGACGTGCCGAGGAAACGACGTGAAGCGGCGGAAATAGCCGAGGCGACCGGTCTTTTCGGAAAGCGTGGCGAGGCACAGGATGCAGACGCGAACGGAATGACGAAGAAAAAACGCGAGCCGCGGAATATTCGTCTCGAGCTGCTGCCGGCGTCGGATGCGGTGCTGCAGGATATCGCGGCCGCGGAGCGTGACTACGAGCAGGCGAAGTTCCGGGGATTTACCGAGGACGAGCTCCGGCAGTATACAGCGCTCGAGCGGCGTGTGCAGGAGAACGAAAAGCAGATACTGCAGAAGTGAGGATGGGCAGACGAACACCATCAGCGATGCCTGGCGATGAGTCAGCGAGGGGCAGAATGCGTTGCGGCGAGGCACAACGCATGCGCGGAGTGATGATGTGGAGGGCCGAAACATGGGCACAAGCGAGTAGGAGGCGGTGACTAGCCGCCGTCCTCTCACACCACCGTGCGTACCGTTCGGTACACGGCGGTTTCAACAGTTGACGTGCATAGACTGATAAGCTGTGGCAAGATCATAAAAGCCCCAGTTTGTAGACCTAAAACAGAATACCGTTCCTTACATAGCAGTCATGCGCTTCGGTGCCTGGCTGCTAATTTTTTTGCGAAAGGAGCAGTATCGAATGAAGCTTGTATTAGCGGAAAAGCCCTCGGTTGCCATGAGTCTCTCGAAAGTGATCGGGGCAGATCAGCGCGGGGACGGTTATATGGAGGGCAATGGCTACCTTGTCAGTTGGTGTGTGGGGCATCTGGTGGAACTTTCCCAGCCGGAAGCCTATGATGAAAAGTATGCAAAGTGGAAGTATGATGATCTTCCGATTTTGCCGGAACATTGGCAGTATCAGGTGTCCGCCAGCACGAAAAAGCAGTTCGGAATCCTGAAAAAGCTCATGCAGCGGAAAGATGTGGAGAGTCTGATCTGTGCAACCGATGCAGGGCGTGAGGGCGAACTGATTTTCCGACTGGTTTACCATCAGTGCGGCTGCAAAAAGCCGGTGGAACGACTTTGGATTTCCTCGATGGAGGACAGTGCGATCCGAGAAGGCTTTCAAAAGCTTAGACCGGGAACAGAATATGATGCCTTATATGAGGCGGCTTTATGCCGGGAGCGAGCCGACTGGATTGTCGGAATCAACGCCACCCGGCTTTTTTCATGTCTGTATGGGCAGACCCTGAATGTGGGGCGCGTGATGACACCAACGCTTGCGATGGTGGTTATGCGAGATGCAGCAATCCGGGCGTTCAAGCCGGAGCCGTTCTACTCGGCAGAATTAAAATTTCGGGATTTTCAAGCGGGCGGTGAGCGAATGAAAGAAAAAGCAGAAGCAGAAAAACTGGTGGCAGAGTGTTGCCAGGCAGGAAGTGCCATCATTACCAAGGTAGAGCAGAAAGAAAAATCAGAGAAGCCCCCGGCCTTGTTTGATCTGACATCGCTTCAGAGAGAAGCAAATCGGCAGCTGGGATTCACTGCCCAGCAGACCCTGGATTACACACAGGCTCTGTACGAGAAGAAACTCGTGACATATCCCCGTACCGACAGCCGGTATCTGACGGATGATATGGCACCGCTGGTGCCGGAACTTGTTTCTGTGATCCAGCAGAGCTTTCAGATTCAGGCGGATGTACCGGCACCGGTGAATGCAGCGCAGGTCATCAATTCTAAGAAAGTCACCGATCACCATGCCATTATCCCTACAAAAACAGCGGCGGGTTATGACATTTCCTCGCTTCCCAGTGGAGAACAAGCGATTCTTACTCTGCTGGCGGTGCGGCTGATTTGTGCGGTCGGAACACCCTGCCACTATGCAGAAACCATAGTAGAAGCGGAGTGTGCCGGTCAGAAGTTCCGCACGAAAGGCAAAACAGTCACGGATATGGGCTGGAGGCAATATGCAGGAAAGCCGGTTGAAGATGCTGAGAAGAATGCGGAGGCAGGTGATCTTCCGGAGCTTTCGGAAGGCATGACATTGGAACTTGCCGGTGTCGATCTGAAAGAAGGCAAGACCAGCCCACCCAAGAGGTTTACCGAAGATCTTCTGCTTTCAGCGATGGAAAGTGCCAGCTCGGATGAATTTCCGGCTGGTGTAGAGCGAAAAGGCATCGGCACACCAGCTACACGCGCTGCCATCATCGAAAAACTGGTACAGAAAGGCTTTATCGAGCGCAGGGGCGATAAGAAAACGAAATACCTTTGTTCTACGGACAAGGGAAATGCGCTGGTGACGGTGGTGCCGGAACAGATTCAGTCTCCATCCATGACGGCAGACTGGGAGGTAAAACTGCTGAAAATAGAACACGGCGAGTATGACAGCGATGCCTTTATGGGAGAAATCAGCAGCATGGTCAGCGGACTTGTAAAAACCTACGAGGCTGTGAAAGGTGCCAATGTCCTGATGCAGCCGGAATGCAAAGTCATTGGTTCCTGCCCCGCCTGCGGCAGTGATGTTTGTGAAACGGCAAATGGATGGTTTTGCAGGGATAAGAACTGTAAATTTGCACTCTGGAAGGAAAACAGGTTCTTTCAGACACTGGGAAAGCAGATGACAGAGGAACTGGCAAAGCAACTGGTAAATCAGGGAAAAGCACGGCTTACCCACTGCTATTCCAAGAAGTCTGGACGTTACTATGACACAACCGTTCATGTAGAGACTGGCGAGGACGGTGCAGCAGCATTTAAGCTGGAGTTTGGAGGTAAAAAATGAGCATGAAAATGATGAATGCAGCTTATTTGGTGGATAATGCTGCGCTGCTTTCCTTGCAGGAAAAGCAGGACGGCGTGGAATTCCATTGCTTTGATATGGACAGCAAGGTGCAGACCACCGAGGGACACATTGGCTGGGATGTGTTGGATAAACAGCCGTCTTCTACGCTGGAAGAAAGCGCAAGGGTGGTAGCACTTCAGAAGATTTCCCAGCTTGACGGTCTTGCCGTTGCGCCGGTAGCTCCGGAGATGCTGGAGCAGGTACGCGGCGGCAGAAAGGTTCTCTGGCAGATGAAAAAGGCTGATCCTGAGCTGGAGAATGCAAAAAATATCCGGTTTATCACCAGCAACTACGAGGATCGGTTCAAAATTCCGGATGGCAGTGCAGTGGAGATCGAGTATCCGAACCGGAAGTTCTCAGCTCGCTGCGAATATATGGACGAATATCATTTGCGCCTGGGGTATGATGTTTTGCACATCTGTCAGCTGGCAGAAATGCTGGAACGCGGCGGTGGTACATGCCGCCCGGAGCCGCTGATTACGGAAGAGCGCAGTGCATGGGATTTGGGAGGCAAGGGCTTTCTTGCCATTCAGACCTGTGAGGACGGTTACGACTATACCTTATATCATAAGGACTTTACGGAAATTGACGGTGGACAGATCGACAACCCGGAAATCAGCATGAATGCAGCCAGAGACCAGATTCTTTCGGATTATGGGTTCGGTGGCCGCACCATGACGCGGATTGACTATGATGAACTTTGTGATCGTGCAGAGGAAGCGGAAATCAGCAGACGGGAATCTGTGCTGGGTAAACTCTCGGATTTGTCTTCCAGAACGGATACGCCGGTGAAAGCTGCCAAGGCGAAGGAGGCAGAGCGATGAAATACAAGCTTACGAAGGCAGAGCAGGAAACCGTCATCAATTTTGATAATGAACTGGATACCGCCAGCATTTATACCCATGACAGCCGCCTGATTAAGAAGCTTCGGGAACTGCGAAAACAGTATCCGGAGCAGTTTATTTTGGAGCACCGGGAGCATGGGTCGGTCACTTATACGATTCCGAAACGCTGCGTCGGTATCCGACCGCCTTATAGTGAAAAGCGGCGGGAACAGCAGCGACAGGAAGCAAAGGAAAACGGCCTGCCGTTTATGGAGAAGGGAGAAATGAACGATGGCAAGAATTGAAAAATGGGATGAAGTGCATGGAAATCAGGCATTAGAAGAGAAGATGATGGCATTTCTCGACAGTACTACCGACCAGTATGCAATTTTGCAGCTTCGCCGCAGCGAGGATACGGTATATGAACGCTTTTCGTCTATGCGCGAACTGGAACGGATGGGGCTGGAGCCGGATATTGACCATTATGAAGTGGTTTATACGGCTCCGCTGCTTCCCTACAAGGATCAGAATACGATGTTGGAGGAACTGTATTCGAAATTCAATGTTTCCCGCCCTGATGATTTTACTGGGCATAGTCTTTCTGTGTCTGACATCGTGGCTTTACGACAGAATGGTGTTGTAAGCTGTCACTATGTGGATTCCATCGGCTTCCAAGAGCTGCCCGGATTTTTGAAACCGGAGAATTATCTGAAAGCCGCAGAAATGGCAATGGAAGACGATTACGGTATGATTGACGGCGTAATCAATAACGGAAAGAAGGAAGAACCGGCGGAGAAAGCATCGGTTCTGGATCAGCTGAAGGAAAAGCAGGAGGCGGTGCCGCCTGCGCCGCCTCGTAGGTGCTGCGAAGAAAAGGAGTTATAAATGCGTTTTACGGATGACGAATGGATGCTCATGATGCTTTACAGCCCTGGCACACGGACAGGGCTGATCGAAGAGCTTCAAAAGATGCAAAAAAGTCTGACCGGAAGGGACAGAAACCTGCGCAGGTGGACTGCCTCGCTGCTTGCGAAACTGGCAGAGATGACGGATGCAGAATATGAGGCACTGGATTTATATCCAGACGAATAAGGGAGAGGAGGAAAAAGACAGATGATGACGAAAACGGCTTATTATATGCAGATGGCGCAGGAAGCTGCGGCACAGATCACTGGCAGCAAAGAACAGTGGACAGCGTTTCTGACCACATCCGCGCGGCTTTATAAGTATCCCTTTGCGGAGCAGCTGATGATCTATAAGCAGAGGCCAGAAGCGACGGCCTGTGCAGAGTACGATCTCTGGAATGATCGGATGAACCGCTATGTGAAGCGTGGCTCCAAGGGCATTGCTCTTTTGGACATGCGCGGCGAGCAGCCGAAACTGCGGTATGTATTTGATGTGGCAGATACCGGAGAACGGAAGAATTCCCGACCGGTACAGCTCTGGAAAATGAATGCGGAGCATGAGCAGCCAATCATTCGCGCACTGGATGTAGCATTTGATGTTCCTGCCGGTGCTGGGTCTCTGGAAAATCATATCATGGAAGCGGCAGAACGCCTTGCAAGGGATTACTGGGAGGAAAATCGCAGGCAGATCAGTGACATCGTTGCAGATTCCTATCTGGAAGGATATGATGAACTCAACATCGGAGCTTCCTTTAAGAGAGCTGCCGCTGTCAGCATCGCATATTCCGTCTTTACCCGGACGGTGGGCAATGCAGATGACTATTTTGAGCACGAGGATTTTCTGGACATTTTTGATTTTAATACGCAGGCTGCCGCCAATGTGCTGGGAACTGCGGTCAGCGAAATGTCCAGCCAGATCTTCCGGGAAATTGAACGCACGATCCGAACCTATGAAAAAGACAAGCAGGCAGAAAGGAGCCAAAACTATGATGGAGCTGAATTACACGAAGAACGGCGATTACCTGATTCCGGATATCCAGTTGTCGGTGCAGGAACAGAAGCCTCTGGGCAAGTACGGGAGGATGCGCAGAGCGTTCCTGCAGGAGAACAACACGCTGCTGTACAATCACCTTATCCTGACCGAGAAGCTGTATCCGCACCTGTGGGAGATTCAGGAGACCGCGGCCGCACGGATGGAGCAGATGATGGCGGAGCTTCTGAAAGCGAATCCGGCACCGGACAAGAAATCGAACCAAATGGCCTGGGTGCAGCACATGAACATGCTGAAAGCGCAGGCAGAGGAAGTCATTCTGACGGAACTTATCAACAGCTAAACTTTATGAGCCTGTTTCAGTCCGAGGCAGAGCAGATTCAGAAAATTGATGCGGCGGCAGAAAATGCAGCCAGAGAAGCGGAGAGCGAAAAGCCCTCCGCTTTTGTCATTTCTGAGGATGAAATCGACCGGATGTTGCGAGCAGGTTCTAATTTTGAGGGCGGAAAAATCCGTATTTATGCGCTGTATCAGCAGCAAGGGGACGCGAAAGAACGAGCTGCATTTCTGAAAGCGGAATACGGTCTTGGCGGTCACAGCTATACCTTTATGGATGGCAGTCGTGGTTTTGCAGATTATGACGGAAAAGGTATTCTGCTTCGCAATTATGGCCATGATCGGGAAGTGCGACTCACATGGTCGGCGGTGGATAAGCGGTTAGACCGGCTTGTGGTAAATGGTCAATATCTTACCGCACTGGAAATGGAAGAGTATCGGAAGCTGGAGCAGGAATATGGTGCACCGCTTCCTATGCCGACTGCCGCCCATGTATTTCCGCCAACACCACCGGAACACTACGATACCGGAAATGAGCATGTGGACAACTTGCTGAATACGGCTGCGGATGTATATGCCCGGAGTGAACTGGCAGCACCCCAGCGGTTTACCGTGATGGAGACAGACGCTGGCTATGCGGTCTGGGATGATATTCAGGACGGCATTCATGTAGAGCCGGATGGTGTCAGCGAGGAGTTTACCAGCGAATGGGAGGCAGAGACCTACCGCCAGCAGCTGATTGAAAAAGTTCAGGAACGGGAAGCAAAAGACTGGCTCTATGTTGAACAGAGCAAGCAGAATTTGCAGCAGGACATTCCATTCCCAGATGTGGAATCCGAAGAAATACAGGAATCGGCTCACGCAGAGACAGATCCTCTGGTACTGGAAATGCAGGAACACGCCAGAGAACTTGCCAAAGAGTCTGGCTATGCGCCGGATGAACGGTTTGTAGCCACGATGACCGGCGAGAACTTCCCGGATTCTAAGGATGCGTTTGCCATCTGGGATTATGTCAAAGAAGAGTATTACGGATATTCAGACGGAAAAGTACAGACATTTGCCGATTATGTGAGTGCATCAGAGGCGTTGCAGGAGATTCGCGGCAGGAACATGGAGGCTGAAAAAGAGCCTGCAACTGTGCAGCCAGAACCCGCAGCTCCGGTGCAGCCGGATTATCGCGTTGGCGATACGCTGTATCTGGACGGAAAGGCATTTACGATTGAAAAAGTCGGGCTTTTCGATGTGGAACTTCGGGACCCGGATTCCGTGTATCCGATCTTCCGCTCGGAAAGCAAGGAAAATCTGGCAAGAATTTTGGGGCATGAGGAAAATGTTCACCTGCACAATCTGGTGGTTGATCTGAATTCTGGAAAAGAAGAAGCGTTCCGGGCAGGGCATGAAGCAAAACATGCGGAGAACTACCGCATCAACAGCTTTCACCTCGGCGAAGGCAGTCCTAAGCAGAAATTCCGTGCCAACATGGATGCCATCTACACGCTGAAAGCCTTAGAAAATCAGCATAGGGATGCGACACCGGAGGAACAGGAAACGCTGGCCAATTATGTCGGCTGGGGTGGGCTGGCAGATGCCTTTGACGCAGAGAAAACTGCCTGGACCGGCGAATATAAGGAGCTGAAAGCAGCTCTTACGGAAGAAGAATATGCCGCAGCCAGGGCTTCGACTCTGAATGCGCATTACACCAGCCCTACCGTGATCCGTGCAATCTATGAGGCATTGGACGGTATGGGATTTGAGAAAGGCAATATTCTGGAACCGTCGATGGGTGTCGGCAACTTCTTCGGTATGCTGCCGGATTCCATGCTGGGAAGCAGACTGTATGGTGTGGAACTGGATTCCATCACCGGGCGCATTGCGCAGAAATTGTATCCGCAGGCAGAAATCAAGGTGGCAGGCTTTGAAACCACCGACCGCCGCGACTTCTATGATCTGGCCGTGGGCAATGTGCCTTTTGGCAACTATCGTGTCAGCGATAAGCCCTATGATAAACTCGGATTTTCTATCCACAACTATTTCTTTGCCAAGGCACTGGATCAGGTTCGTCCCGGTGGCATCGTGGCCTTTGTTACCAGCCGCTATACGATGGATTCCAAGAATCCGGATGCACGAAAGTATCTGGCGCAGCGGGCAGAACTACTGGGAGCCATCCGACTTCCTAACAACGCATTCCGTGCCAATGCCGGTACAGATGTAGTGTCGGATATCATTTTTCTGCAAAAGAGAGACCATCCCATTGATATCGAACCGGATTGGGTGCATCTGGGGCTGACATCGGAGGGAATAACCCTCAACAGCTACTTTGTTGACCACCCAGAAATGGTGCTGGGTGAGATTACAACAGAAAGTACCCAGTACGGCAAGGAAGAATGTACGGTCATTCCGATTCCGGATGAGGATCTGGGAGACCAGCTGCATGAGGCTGTGCAGCATATCGGCGGTCACTATGAAGCGCAGGAGCTGGCACCGGAGGAAGAACTGTCCTTGCAGGGCGAAACCATTCCGGCAGACCCCAATGTAAAGAACTTTTCCTATGCGGTGGTAGATGGGGATGTCTACTTCCGTGAGAATAGCATCATGCGGAAAGCTGACCTTTCTGCGACAGCCACCGGCAGGATCAAGGGCATGGTGGAGCTTCGTGCCATTGTGCAGGAACTGATCGACTACCAGCTGAACGATTACCCAGAGGACGCGATTGCCCAGAAACAGCGGGAACTGAATGTGTCCTATGACCGATTCGCCGATCAGTATGGACTTATCAATTCCCGTGCAAATGCACAGGCTTTTTCGGAAGATTCGTCTTATTATCTGCTTTGCTCTCTGGAAAACGTAGACGAAAACGGCAGGCTGGAATCCAAGGCGGATATGTTCACCAAACGGACGATTCGACCGGAACGGGCTGTTACCAGCGTAGATACTCCGGCAGAGGCTCTGGCAATCTCCATCGGAGAGCGCGGCAGAGTGGATTTGCCCTATATGTCGGAGCTTTTAGGTACACCGGGGGAATATGAAAAAATCCAGCAGGAACTGCATGGTGTCATTTTCAAAGACCCGATGACGCAGGGCAGTGAAGAAACAGGCTGGGTGACGGCTGATGAATATCTGTCCGGCAATGTCCGGGAAAAGCTCCGCGTGGCAGAACTGGCTGCGGCTTCTGACCCTGCTTTTGCGGTGAACATGGAGTATCTGAGAAAGGCGCAGCCGAAAGACCTGGATGCATCGGAGATTGATGTGCGCCTTGGTGCCACATGGGTCAATCGGGATTATATCCAGCAGTTTATGGAAGAAACCTTTGAACCGCCGTTCTATCTGCGCCGGAACATCGAGGTGAAATTCTCCCCCATGACGGCAGAATGGCAGATCACCGGTAAGAGTACACCGAGCCGGAATGATGTCCATGCCTATATGACCTACGGCACCAGCCGTGCCAATGCCTACCGGATTCTGGAGGATACGCTGAATCTGCGGGACATCCGTATCTACGATACCGTGGAGGATGCAGACGGCAAGCAGAAGCGGGTTCTGAATAAAAAGGAGACCACCCTCGCCCAGCAGAAACAGCAGGCCATTAAGGATGCGTTCCAGAACTGGGTGTGGAAAGACCCTTATCGCCGCGCGGAACTTGTGGAAAAGTATAACGAGCTGTTCAACAGCACTCGTCCCCGTGAGTATGATGGTTCTCATATCCGCTTTGGCGGCATGAATCCGGAAATCCGGCTGCGGGAACACCAGCAGAATGCCATTGCTCATGTGCTGTACGGCGGCAATACGCTGCTGGCCCACGAAGTGGGTGCCGGTAAGACTTTCGAGATGGCCGCTTCTGCTATGGAGGCAAAACGGCTGGGATTGTGCCAGAAATCCATGTTTGTCGTTCCGAATCATTTGACCCTTCAGTGGGCAAACGAGTTTCTGCGTCTGTATCCGAGTGCAAAATTGCTGGTGGCAAGCAAAAAGGACTTTGAAACTGCCCGCAGAAAGAAGTTCTGCGCACGAATTGCCACTGGCGATTACGATGCGGTCATCATCGGGCATTCCCAGTTTGAGAAAATCCCGGTGTCCGCAGAACGGCAGGAACGGATTTTGACCGCCCAGATTGATGAAATCGAAAACGCCATTGCTGAGATGAAATCCCAGAATGGCGAACGTTTTTCTATTAAACAGATGGAAAAGACCCGAAAAGGATTGGAGGCGAGATTAGAGAAACTCCGGGCAACCGACCGTAAGGACGATGTGATTACCTTTGAGCAGCTGGGCGTAGATCGACTGTTCGTAGACGAGGCACACGCGTTCAAGAACCTGTTCCTCTACACAAAAATGCGCAATGTCGCAGGCTTGTCCACTTCGGAAGCGCAGAAATCTTCGGATATGTTTATGAAGTGCCAGTATATGGACGAGTTGACAGGCGGGCGCGGCATCATTTTCGCGACCGGCACCCCGGTCAGCAACAGCATGACGGAGCTTTATACCATGATGCGGTATCTCCAGTACGGCACGTTGCAGCAGAAAGGGCTGACCCATTTCGACAGCTGGGCTTCAACCTTTGGTGAGACCACCACAGCCATTGAACTGGCACCGGAAGGAACCGGATACCGGGCAAGAACAAGATTTGCAAAATTCTTTAACCTGCCGGAGCTGATGAATATGTTCAAGGAAGTGGCGGATATCAAGACTTCCGATCAGCTGCATCTGCCGGTGCCGGAGGCAAAGTTTGAAACCGTGGTAGTGCAGCCTTCGGAACATCAGCAGGCGATGGTGGCAGAGCTTTCGGAACGGGCGGCGGCTGTGCATTCCGGTGTGGTAGACCCGTCGGTCGATAACATGTTGAAAATCACATCGGATGGCAGAAAGCTGGGGCTGGATCAGCGGCTGATGAATCCGCTTCTACCGGATGACCCCAACAGCAAGCTCAATGCCTGTGTGCGGAATGTGCTTCGGATTTATGAGGAAGGACAGTCGGATAAGCTGACCCAGCTGCTGTTCTGCGACCTCAGCACACCGAAGAACGATGGAACCTTTAATGTGTATGAGGATATCCGCGCCAAACTCATCCAGTCAGGTGTACCGGAGGAAGAAATCGCATTTATCCATGATGCTGATACCGAGGCAAAAAAGAAAGATCTGTTTGCCAAAGTCCGTACTGGGCAGGTGCGGGTGTTGTTAGGTTCGACACAGAAGATGGGCGCAGGCACGAACGTGCAGGACAGGCTGGTGGCCGTGCATCATCTGGATGTGGGCTGGCGGCCTGCGGACATGACCCAGCGAAATGGTCGTATCATCCGTCAGGGAAACCGAAACAAAGAGGTACAGGTTTATCAGTATGTGACGGAAGGAACCTTTGATGCCTACCTCTATGTGCGACACGAAGTCGCTTAATTCAACTGTCTGGCAATGACCGGACCTGTTATTCCATTAGCAGTAGTCTACTGTCAACAAAGCGGCTGGTAACGGCTGTGAGGAAGCGTGACAGGACAAGGGTAGCCCCACCCGAAAGGGTTCAAGCTGAAACTGCGAGGTGAAAGCGATAAGCTGCAAGCAACAATGCGGTTGGGGAGCCTGACTTGTATGGTATGGTTAATGTAACGTGAATCACTGATAAACGTCGTTAAGGCCGAACAGGCTAAAGTTGCTGACAAGCCTGAACCAAAATGGTAATGCAGCTGGTTATTCCCCTGTATAGTGGGAATACATGGACACAAAGCTGCCGGCGGAGAAGTGAGACCTAACCCATACTGTTGAATAAGCGGAACGTGGTAAGCCCGTATTTCTCCGAGCAATCGGACGGAAACCGTAAGGAGACTTTATGAAATGCGGGTAGAAGAAAGATGGAAAAAGCGAATGCCGACCCTGTAATGGGGATGGATAGAGGTTGTAACATCACCTCATGCGAAAGCAGGCAGACTTCCATCTATGGTCTTTCTTTACGAGAGAATTTACAGAACTTTTCAAAAAGGAGGAATTGCAAATGAACGAGAAATCGTGTGCACCGACTTGCAAAGCGGAAGATTGGGCCAGCATCGACTGGAACAAGGCTCGCGCTTATGTTAAAAAGCTGCAAATGCGTATCGTAAAGGCTCAACAAGAGGGTCATTACAGCAAAGTGAAAACGCTGCAATGGCTGTTAACTCACTCGTTTTACGCCAAAGCCTTAGCCGTGAAGCGAGTAACAAGCAATCGTGGTAAAAATACGGCTGGGGTTGACCATGAACTGTGGCTGACCCCAGAGGCAAAATTCAAGGCAATCAATAAACTGAAACGGCGAGGATACCGTCCTCAGCCTCTGAAACGTGTTTATATTCCGAAGAAAAACGGCAAACTGCGGCCATTGAGTATTCCGACAATGACAGACCGAGCCATGCAGACTTTGTACAAGTTTGCACTGGAACCGCTTGCTGAAACCTACGGTGACCCGAACTCCTATGGATTCCGAATCGGCAGAAGTACGCACGATGCAATCGAGCAGTGCTTTACCGACCTGAACAAAGGAAAATCACCCGAATGGATTCTCGAAGGTGACATCAAGGGATGCTTCGACCATATCAGCCACGAATGGCTCATGGAAAACATTCCGATGGACACACAGGTTTTACAGAAATGGCTAAAGTGTGGATTTGTCGATACGAAACAGCTGTTCCCCACCGAAGAGGGTACGCCGCAGGGCGGGACTATCTCGCCCACTCTGATGAATATGACACTGGATGGGCTGGAACGGCTCTTAAAGGAACGACTGCCGACCAAACAGTACTTCAATGGGAAAACTCACTTTAATAAGATGAACTTTGTGCGCTATGCTGACGACTTTATCGTAACCGGAGAAAGCCCGGAATTTCTGCGTGAAGAAGTCCTTCCTATTATTAGAGGATTCATGGCTGAACGTGGATTGCAGTTGTCCGAAGAAAAGACGGTTATCACCCACATCGAAGATGGATTTGACTTCTTGGGCAAAAATATCCGAAAATATAACGGAAAACTCCTTATCAAACCCTCGAAGCAATCGGTCAGCTCTCTGCTGAAAAAGGTGCGCGAAATCGTCAAGAGCAACAAATCGGCAAAGCAGGATTCCCTGATTCGCCAGCTCAACCCGGTTATCCGTGGCTGGGTCAATAACCAGCGATTTGTTGTGTCCGCGGAAGCATTCAGCAAAATCGACTATCAGATTTATAATTGTCTCTGGCAATGGGCAAAGCGCAGGCACAAGAAAAAGAGCAGACGGTGGATTGCCAAGAAATATTGGCACTGCATCGGCTCTCGGAACTGGACTTTTGCCGCAGAAGAACGCTCCAAGAAGAAAAACAAAGAGCTTTCCTATTTTGCCCTCGAATATGCGACGGACACCAAAATCATCCGCTTTAAGAAAATCGTTGCTGAAGCAAATCCTTTCGATGCGCGGTGGAATGGTTATTATGAAGAGCGTGATGGTGAGAAAATGTTGAACAGCACCAACGGACGCGAAAAACTCCTGAAAGTATGGAGAAACCAGCACCGTTGCTGCCCTGTGTGTGGAGAGCCAATAACCTCTGACACTGGCTTCAAGGTTCACAAGGTGCTCCGGCATGGGAAGTCACCATGGCGGGAAATGGTGCATCCCGAATGCCATACCGTATTGCACAAGAACGATGTTTGTTTTGTTGAGCCGGGTTCCCTAACGGGAACTTTCTGAAAGGCTTGAGCCGTATGAGGGGAAACTCTCACGTACGGTTCTTAGGGGAGGGAATGGCAGTAATGCCATTCTCTTACCCGATCAGACACTGGAGAATAAGCAGAAATTTATCAGCCAGATCATGACCAGCAAATCTCCGGTACGTTCCTGTGATGATGTAGATGAGCAGGCTCTTTCCTATGCAGAGATCAAGGCACTTTGTGCCGGAGACCCGCAAATCAAGGAGAAAATGGACTTGGATGTAGATGTTGCAAGGCTGAAAGTATTGAAGGCGGATCATCAGAGCCAGCAGTACCGATTGGAAGATAAATTGATGAAATATTTCCCTGCGGAGATTGAGAAAACGCAAGGGTTCATCAAGGGCTTTCAGTCGGATATTCGGACGGTGGCGGCACATCCGCTGCCGGAAGAGGGGTTCTGCGGTATGGAGGTGAATGGCACACAATTTACTGAAAAAGCCGAGGCCGGTGAAGCAATCCTCGCGGTCTGTAAAGCCAATCAGAGTCTGGAGCCGGTGCCGCTTGGCAGCTACCGTGGTTTCAAGATGGAGCTGACGTTTGACAGCTTCCAGAAAGAGTATCAGGTGCTGCTGAAAGGTGAGATGACCCACCGAGTGCCCATCGGCACCAGTGCTGCGGGCAATATCCAGCGTCTGGACAATGCTCTTGCCGGGATTCCTGCAAGACTGGAAAAGGCGGAACAACAGTTGGACAATCTCAGAAGCCAGCAGGAAGCTGCGCAGGCCGAGCTTGGAAAGCCGTTCCCCCAGGAGGCAGAACTGGCGGAAAAGAGTGCAAGACTGGCAGAACTGGACGCATTGCTGAATATGGATGACCGTGGAAACGATGATCCAGACCGTGAGAAAACAACGGAAAAGCCGTCTGTCCTGGCAGAGCTGCGTGACCGTGCAGGGCGCATTCCGCCGATGACACATCGGGATGATGAGGAGGTGGCACTATGAGTGTTCGGGAACACTGGATCAATGTCCGGGTGAACCCGGAAGAGCTGGCGAGGATTCGTGAAAAGCAGAAGGAATTGGGTATTCGGAACACCGGTGCCTATATGAGAAAGATGGCGATGGACGGGTACTGCGTAAATCTTGATTTGTCGGATGTGGCTCAGGTATCCACCCTTCTTCGCCGATGCAGCAACAACCTGAACCAGTACGCAAAACGAGCCAATGAATCCGGGAGCATCTATGCGGAGGATATCCGGGATTTGCAGAAGCGGCTGGATGAACTCTGGGAGATGCAAAAGCTGATCTTAAAGAGGCTTTCTGGCATTCGCTGACGGCACAAACGTGCGGGATTTCTACAGTACATGGCACAGATGAAACTGTCTGTGCCGTTACATATTTTTTGAGTTTCCCTGTTGACATCGTGGTGTTTGGCAAGCGTGTACAGTAAAATGAAGATGAAAAGAAAAACGAAGGGGTGAAATCCATGAAGATCGTATGTTTTTTGTTGAAGCTGATGCTGAAAATCCTGTTGCTGCCGGTTGCGTTTCTGCTGCGATTTCTATGCTTTATCGGGAATCTGCTGATGCAGCTATCCCTGTGGGTGCTTTCGCCGGTCATGCTTTTCGTTCTTGGCTGCGGCATCTATTCTGTGGTTCGAGCGAGCTGGACGGATGTGTTCCTGCTGACCCTGATTGAGATGGGGCTGTTCGCAGCTGCGGTTGGTGCGGGCGGCATCATGGAACTGATGGAACAGCTGTGTGAGCGTGTAGAGGATGTTTTGACAATTTGAGTTCAGGAGGGATTAGATGGATATTCAGTTTATGAAAGATTATTATGATTTACGGTACGAGGAAACAGATGGAGAGAATCATTTTGTGGAAGAGACAGCTTATCAGGAAAAACAGTCTGAGCAATCGAAGATGGAAGACCAGCTGATGGAAATGGTGGGAGGCAGCGAATCTAATGTGTGGAAGCTGTACGAAAGCATTATGTGCGTCTATTTCGATATGGAAGAAATCATCAAGCAGGCCGTTTATTTGCAGGGGGCTTATGACCGGGAACGGATGTTAAAATGAGAATAGTAGATTGGTAAGAGCTGCCTTCGGGTAGCTCTTTTTAGATGGAGGAATATGAAAATGGCGGCTACAAGACTAATTGCGCTGCATATCAATAAAGGAAAGACGGTAGCGCAGTGTCTGGCTGACCGTACTGATTATTCTGAGAATGCAGCAAAGACGGAAGATGGAAAATACATCAGCGCGTATGCCTGTGATGCAAAGACCTGTGATGAAGAATTTCTGCTTTCCAAACGGCAGTATGAGCATATCACCGGTAGAACCCAGGCGCATGATGTGATCGCATATCAGATTCGGCAATCCTTTAAGCCCGGAGAAATCACGCCGGAGGAGGCGAACAAGGTTGGGTATGAGACAGCCATGCGATTCACCAAGGGAAAACACGCGTTTATCGTGGCTACCCATGTTGATCGTGCGCACATTCATAACCATATTATTTTTAATTCAACTACATTAGACTGCACCAGAAAATTTCGAGATTTTCGATTATCCGGTCTTGCACTGGCAAGGCTCAGTGATATCGTCTGCCTAGAACACCGGTTGTCGGTTATTATCCGGAAGCCCTATGGGGAGCGGCAGAAGAGAACGGAATACCCGGAGAAAAAATCGCAGCGGGATGAAATCTGCGAGGCCATTGATGCAGCATTGGTAAGAAAACCAAAAGACTTCCGGGAACTAATCGGAATTTTGCAGGAAGCAGGGTACGAGTATAAAGATGGAAAACAGCCTGCCCTGCGGGGGAAAGGCCACGCCAGATTTGCTCGTTTCCGCTCTCTTGGCAAAGGATATTCGATTGAAGAACTCTGCGAAGTGATTGCCGGGAATGCGGTTCATAAAAGCAAATTTGTAGAGAAAACCCGCACAAGCGCACGGTCAGCACAGGTGCATCAGAAGGCGGAGCTGTCGTTCCTTATTGATGTCCGTGCAAAAATGCAGGCGGGCAAAGGCGCGGGATATGCGCGTTGGGCGAAAGTCTTTAATCTGAAGCAGATGGCGAAAGCTATGATGTTCATGGAAGAGCATGGAATCAAGAGCTATGCAGAGCTGAAAGAAAAAGCAGATGGGATTTCTGAAAAATGCGATGTGCTGTTGGAATCTGTAAAGGCAGATGAGGCACGGATGTCGGAAGTGTCGGTGCTGCGGAAGCATCTAATCAATTATGCCAAGACAAAAGATGTCTTTGCTGCATATAAGGCATCCGGCTACAATCGGGAGTTCTATGAAACTCATCGGGATTCGCTGGCCTTACGCAGCGCAGCGAAAAAGGCGTTTGATGCCTATAAGAAAGAGAACGGTTCTGACAAAAAGCTCCCGCGCATCAGCGAGCTGAACGCAGAGTATGCAATGCTTCTGGAACGAAAGAAAAGCTCCTATGCAGAGTACCGCAAGACCAAATCGGAAATGCAAGATTGGCTTGTGGCACAGAAGATTGTGCAGGAAATCCTGAAAGAGGACGAGCAGAAAAAAGAGCAGCTGCATGAGCAGGAAGTGCGGCAGGAAGAAGAAAATAGACAGAGTAGTCGATGATGGAAAGTCCGGTGCAGTGTGGGTGTAATGCTCATGCTGCACCGGGCTTTTTTCTTTGGCAGGAACTGCCGTTGAAGCATCCGGAACGGATGCGCAGCCCGATGCCGCAGGCAGCGTTCTATGGGGATTGGGGAGTTTCCCCAACAAGCAGAAAATCGCTTTCGTGTCACGAAAGCCCTGCTTGCCACTTTTGTTCGCAAACAATATCCGTATCCTTTACACGATGATTTACTTTTATTATCATAGTCGTAATAAGTATATAAACTACTTACATATAAGCACCTAAAATATGAAAGGGCTGATAAAATGATGACCTTTGAAAAGGTTTTAGAAGTATTCAACGATTACCTAAATAAAGATAGTGTTTTGGAGGTGGTGAACACTAAGCGAGGATACACCGTTATGATTTGGGATGAAAAAGATGAGCAATGGTTTGGTGTGGAACATTGCAAAGCCCCCGAGCTTTTACGGGATGCCTTACTTGATGGCTATCGTGATTTTTTAGAGCAACAACTTACTCATAACCGCAGGAGTTTAACCGAAACAGAAATCTTAGATATTCAAAACCGATGTGAACAGCTTTATGATTTGTGTGGAGAATAAAAAAATAACCTAAAAAGTGCGATAGCCTGTGTAGGTGTCGCACTTTTTTCAGTTGGCTTGGCTTACGAAAACAGCGTTAATTATTCCGCAGTTTCTCTTGCCTTTTTCAAGCCTTGAGCCGTAGCTTCCATCACGATAAGCTCCTTTTCTTCCATATCATTCAACAGTACATCAACTTGTTTGCGGCGATTGTTGTCGCCATCTTCATTGCATGGAAAAAAGAACTGGTCTACAGAGATGTCAAGCAAGGTAGTAATGAGATAAAATTTGTTAAGCCTTGGGTGCTGCCCCCTGTTCTCTATATACATAATAGAGCGTGGCGTAAGGTCTACCAGTTGGGCAAGATATTCCTGTGTCCACCCTTTTGCTTCCCGAGCTTTTTTTATCGCTATACCTAACGGCTTAAAATCAAGTTTTCTTTCATCTTGGTACATTTTAATATCATCCTATATCATTGTACATTTCGGGTGATGATATTTGAACGAAGTATGATTTTATGTTTAGTAGTGTATAATTTCGTATTAGTGGAGAGAAACTTGCTATTATTCGTCATTCCGTATATAATAATTATATACTCTTTGCGAAAGGAAGTTGATATTATGAATTACATTTCTGTGAAAGCCGCTTCTGAAAAATGGGGCATATCGGAAAGACGGATACAAAAATTATGTGAGGAAAATCGCATTGACGGAACTGAAAAATTTGGTCGTGCATGGATGATACCAAAAGATGCAGAAAAACCCGTTGATGGACGTATGAAAACAAGGAACAAACAGGAGGAGAATCATGGAATTTAATGAAAAGCTACAACAGCTTAGGACTGGAAAGAACTTAACGCAGGAACAACTTGCGGAGCAATTATATGTATCAAGAACAGCCATTTCAAAATGGGAAAGCGGCAAGGGTTACCCTAACATTGAGTCGCTCAAGTGTATTTCTAAATTCTTTTCTGTGACCATAGATGAACTGCTATCGGGCGAAGAACTGATTACACTTGCCGAAACTGAAAATCGTTCCAACTTGAAAAAAATTTACAGTTTCATTTATGGAATATTAGATATGATGGCGGTTACTTTTATACTTTTGCCGTTGTATGGTAACCTTGTTGACGGATATATTTATTCTGTCAATCTACTTTCATTTACAGACACTACCCCAATATATCTTGCAATCTATTGGATTGTTTTTATTGTTTTGATTGCACTTGGGATAGCGAAACTGATGTGTGTTTGTTTTGAAAAGGAATCATGGAGCAACATAATCACAAAATGCTCTCTCGTGCTGAGTACGCTTTTTATCTGCTTCTTCGCTGCGGCAAGACAACCCTATGTAACCGCCCTTATGTTTCTGCTATTTGTTGCTAAAATATTTGTCTGGATAAAGCAAACCCAAACAAAGTAAAATGCCATAAACCCTTTAAAATAGGCTCTGACACGATAAGTGTCGGAGCTTTTTTCGTGCTGACATCTATTGTGTCGGCATTGTGACGGTAGATTTCTTGGCTTCTATGCAATACTCGTGGATAATAAGATTGTGGTCAGCGAAAACAAGAACAGCAACCCACGGAAAGGAGAATCAAATATGGATTATATCATTGAAACAGAAAATCTTACGAAGCGATACGGAACAGCCACCGTTGTCGATAAGGTAAATCTTCATGTGCCAAAGGGCAAAATTTATGGTTTGCTCGGCAGAAACGGAGCAGGCAAAACCACAGCAATGAAAATGATGTTGCAGCTTGCTTTCCCAACGGAGGGAACGGTACGCTTGTTTGGCACAAACTATAAGGAAAATATCCATACCCTTTATAGCAAAGTAGGCTCTATTATCGAAACACCGGGATTTTACAGTAATTTAACAGGGTATGAGAATTTGCAAATTCTCGCTAAACTGCGAGGGGGAGTATCTAAAAGTGGAGTAGAAAAAGCTCTTGAAGTTGTGGGGCTGCATAAGGAGAAAAGAAAAGTCTTTTCCGATTATTCCCTCGGAATGAAGCAACGGCTTGGTATTGCCGCCGCCATTATGCACGAGCCGGAGCTTTTAATACTTGACGAACCGATTAACGGACTTGACCCCATTGGAATAGTTGAAATACGCTCATTTTTATCTGAACTTAGTCACAATCATGGCATTACCATTTTTATCTCAAGCCATGTTTTAAGCGAGATTGAACAGATAGCAGATATTATCGGCGTTATGCACGAGGGGCATTTAGTAGAGGAAGTGAATATATCCGAGCTTCACAAAAGGAATCGAAAATACATTCAATTTGATTTATCTGACAGTGAGATAGCCGGAAAGATTTTAGAAAACCACTACCACATGACGGATTTTACAGTGCAGGACGGTACGGTGAGAATTTATGACTTTAGCCAAAGTGTTGGAGAAATCAATCGAGAATTTGCACGAAATGGACTGCTCGTGACAAGGATAAATGATAGTGAGGAAAACTTAGAGGACTACTTTTCTAAACTGATTGGAGGTGGCGGTATTGCTTAATCTTATTTCTTGTGAATTATTAAAACTAAAGCGTTCAAAAATGGTGCTAATTAGTGTGGCAGGGGTATTATCTACCCCACTTTTGATGTTAATAGAAGCCTTGCAAACACATTTTGATAAGCCGGAGATTATCTTTACCTTGTCTGACATATACAGCGACAGTGTACTGTATATCATGCTGCTGGTAAACATTATGATATATGTGGCAATTGCAGCTTACTTGTTTAGCAGAGAGTACACAGAAAGCACCCTCAAAACCATATTGCCCATACCCATTTCAAGGACAAAACTATTAATTGGAAAATTTTGCACCCTGCTTCTTTGGATTGTTATGCTAACCCTTGTAACATGGGCAGGTATATTTATCGTTTGTGGGCTATATGACGCTGTCTTTACATTGGAGGGATATAGCTTACTAGTGGCAATAGTATGGCTCCCCAAGTTTTTGTTTGGCAGTATCCTGATGTTTTTAACAGTTTCTCCTTTTGTGTTTGTTGCTATGAAAACAAAAGGATTTGTCGCCCCGATGATTGGCTCTGCCGTGATTGTCATGGGAAGTGCCGCACTTTCAAATCAAGAATGGGGAGCGTTGTATCCGTGGACAGCCACCTATTTCTTGGTGCAGGGTAAACTTCAGAGTACCGGCTATCCTACACTGCTGTCTGTATCTATTATTATTCTTGTATCAGCAGTTGGTTTTCTTATGACCTTTCATCATTTTAAAAAGGAGGATTTGAAATAATGGTACTTGATTTTATAGAAATTTTAAAAGTTATTTTTCTTCGCAAATTGCAAGTGCAAGTTGGACACCTGCACGGTAGAAATTAGTTAATCAGAGCGTCGGTCAGGATGGAAGCCGCTGGCTTCCGTCCTGGGCGATGCTGCCGCAGCCGGAGGCTGCGTAAACAGAGTCGAGGAACTCATCAAACAGTTCCTCTGGGGTGCGGTAGCCCAGCTTCTTGCGAGGGCGTCCGTTCAGCTCATCAGCAGCAGACAAGATGTACTCTGGAGAGAAGGATTCAATGGAGGCACCCTTGGGCACGAAGGCTCGGAGCAGCCCATTGTGACGCTCGTTTTGGGGACGTTCCCACGAAGTATAGGGATGTGCAAAATAGACTGCACTGCCCCAGTTCTCGACCAGACTGAACGTAGAGAACTCCGATCCGTTGTCCACGGTAATGGTCTTGAAGACCTGTGAGAACTTGTCTCCAAATTCCTCCCTGAGCGATTGCATGGCGTTCAGAACGGAGTCTGCATCCTTGCCAGGAATCCGGATGGCAATATAGTTCTCCGTTTTCTTCTCCAACAGGGAGAGGACGACAGCCTCTTTACCAGCCCTCTTGCCCACGACAGTGTCACCTTCCCAATGTCCCTCCTCGATGCGCAGAGCCGCAATCTCAGGTCTCTGGGAGATGTCCGTGCCGAAGCTCTTCTTGTGTTCACGGGGCTTGGAATCCTTGTGCTGCTTGCGTTTCATGGCTTCGGGTAGTTCCGTCACAGACAAGTCAAGGTTGCCTGCCCAGACCTCATTGTAAAGCGTGCGGGTGCAGACCATCTCATCTGCTGGAAACAGTCCATGCAGACGGGCATAGCCAACGCAGGAATCCAGAGACCACTTGTGTTCCTTGAACTGCTTGACTACCCAACGAAGGAAGTGGGCGCAGCGGCAAATCCGATGGTGTTTCCGAGAATGCTTCCTGTTGGCCTTGTAGACGGCCTCTCCATGCCTTGCTGAGTAACCGGGTTTCCTGCCCTTATTGCTCTTACGAGGCGGTGTGCCGCGCTTTAGCTCGTTCCCAACGGTGGTTGGTGAACATCCGATTGCTCTGGCAATGGCTCTGTTCGTGTAGCCTGCGTTCTTGAGATGCTGGATCGCGCCTCGTTCCTCTCGCTGTAAGTGCTGTCCCTTCTTGCGTTCTACCGGTTCTGTGATATAATCTTGGCAGTCCATAGTGATTGCCCTCCCTTGGCAGATGTTGTGTGCAAACTTCATTCTACCATGTGGGGAAAATCACTATGGTTTTTTCTTAGGTGTCCAACTTCATTATGCAATCAACCAGTTATTTTTCTTGGAATTGTTGAGGGTATTACTGAGTGGCTACCTATCAGCAGCACAGGACATATGATTCTTGTGGACGAATTTATCACACTTAATATGAGCGAAGCATTTAAAGAAATGTTTTTTGTTGTTATTCAACTTGGAGCTATACTCGCAGTGGTTGTAATGTTTTGGAACAAGATGTTTCCCTTTCAATTTAAGAACAAAGCACAGTCAATTGTTAAAAAGGATACTTTCTCGTTGTGGTTCAAGGTTGCGGTAGCTTGTGTACCGTCAGCTATTATGGGGATTCTATTTGATGATTATTTGGATGCTTACCTCCAAACCCCCATTGTGATTTCAATCATGTTAATCTTTTATGGTTTGTTATTCATTCTCATAGAAAATTGGAATAAAAAGCGTACTCCTACTACTATGGCACTTTCTGACATCAGCTATAAAACAGCAATCTTGATAGGGGCATTTCAAGTGTTATCACTTATACCCGGCACATCACGGTCGGGAGCAACGATTATAGGTGCTTTACTCATAGGAGTTTCACGAGTGGCAGCAGCAGAGTTTACTTTTTTCCTCGCAGTACCTACTATGCTTGGAGCAAGTGCTTTTAAGCTGTTAAAATTCGGGTTTGAATTTACAAGTGCAGAACTGCTCGCTCTTGTTCTCGGTATGGCTGTGGCATTTGCGGTATCTGTCTTAGTAATTAAATTCCTAATGAACTTTATCAAAAAACATGATTTTAAGGTGTTTGGTTGGTATCGAATTGTGCTTGGTATACTTGTTGTACTTATAAAATCTTAATAATGCGTTTTCTTTGTGCGCGAATAAAAATGCCAGTTGGTCCTTAAGATCAGCTGGCATTTTTGTTTCTGGGGATGGAAAACAACCCAGAGATTCTCGTTGTCGATCTCCTCCTGATTTTAGTTTGCATGGTGAATTTTGCAAATTGAATCTACAGGAGGTTAATAATGGGATTTAATTATGGATATGAGAAAAAGAAGTTTGATAGTAGATGGAAGCGTTTAGAAGTTGAGTATTGTGATGCAGGGATGAGCGAAGAACAGATTGCTGCCATGAAAGAATATGACTGGGCATGGTTTTGCAGTCAAAGGGTTTTTCAAAACCATACGCAACCAATACCTTGTGAACAATATGATGAAGTATGTGGTCAATCACAGCTGTTCCGAAAGTTTGCATCGTTATCTTATCAATGGGATGTTGATAAGATTGATCAAACGCGATATGGATGGTTGGCTTCGGTGGAAAACGAACAACTACTGTTGAGATTGAAGAAGCTGTCGAAGAAAGATTTGGAGCTATTGACATTACTTTTTGTGGATGGTTATGGGCTGACGGCACCGAAGAAGCGAAACCCAAAGTCATCAGCAAAAAATCCGGGAGATTCCGCAAATGGCAAAGAAAAAGAAATTGATGAAGGCTGAGCGAAAGGAAGCGCGCCTACGAAAAGGCAAGCAGTGGCTGCTCACCTATACCGGCTCACCGAAAAAGATCAACAAGCATTACCGGGAACGCTTTCATGTGGATGCTGTGACGGCTGCTAAAGATTTGCAGGAGCTTGGAGTCGATTATACACAGGAGCAGCTTGACCAGATTAAACGGGCCGAAGAACAGCGGCTCCGGCAGCGGAGAATGGAGCGGGAAGCGAAGGAACGGGAGCGGTTGGCAGAACTGTATAAGGACTGCGATGGTCGTTTTGCTTTTATCGCTGGATACACAGATGGCGGCGCACCGTATGGTGTGATGTGGGAAGAAGTCGGCATTGATCCGGGACTGCCGTTCGAGGAAAAAGTGAAGCTCTATCACATGCAGATGTTAGGCTGATAATTGTGCAGACGGCATCTGCACAATTTGCAACAAAAAGAGGAGCCGGTCAAGACTCCTCGAAGATACGTTATTTCAAAAAGTTGCTTTTATGTTCCAGTGCGTGCAGATTATAACCAAGTGTAGCCAAGTGTGCTACCTTCAGCGCAACCAGATTGATGTCGGTGGACATCGCACTGGCGATCTGCTCGGCTGTATATCCATACTCATAGATGTAGCGAAGAACTTCATCGCTGTCCATCAGGATCTCCGCTGCTACGATGTTAGCTTCATATTCCGGTTTGGATTTCATGTCATAGAGCATGAACTCATGAATCGGGGTGGTTTTCGCCATATTCCGGTGAAGCTGGTCATGCCCTAATTCATGTGCGCACACGATGCGCAGCATATTTTCATCCAGACTGTTATTCAGGAAAATAAAGCGATTTCGCTTAATCACCCGGTACATTCCCTTCAGGGAACCAAAATTTTCGCAAAGCATGACATTGATACCAAGCTGCCTTGCAATTTCAAAAGGGTCTCTGGAACCGCAGCGTTTTACCAGTTTCTCACCGACCCGTGAAAGCTGTTCCGCATTCATCATACCACCTCCAGTTTACAGTATAGCGAAAAGTGTGTACGATAAATATCACTGATCGGATTTTTTACGCCTCGTTTTCGGGGCGTATTTTTTATTGTTCTCTTTGGCAATCCAGTAGGCATCAGTCAGAGCTTTATAAGCTCCCTCGATGGCATCTTCACTTAATTCGCCGCCAGCAAACATACCGGTCACTTCGCTGACCAGTTCTTCAATATCTTTCGCTGCTTTTGCGCCGCCTTTTTCATGGGCTTCTACAACATAGGTGCCGCTGCTTCCCAGCAGATACTCAGTAGTAGTATTCAGCGCATCCGCGATCTTCTGGATCGTAACCATATTGGATGGTTTACGGCTGCCAAGCTCATAATTCTGAATTGTGCGGGCGGTTACACCGGCCTTCTCTGCAAGTTCTACCTGAGTTAAATTGGCTTCTGTTCTTTTTTCTTTCAACCTTTCTTTGAAGACCATAGGAATACCTCTTTCTTTTTTGATTACGAACACGAACACTTTTTCATAAAAATCTATTGACACGAAAAACTGTGCTTGCTATAATGACGATGAAAACACGAAATATAATTCGTGTAATTATAGTATCACAAGAAATGCTGTGTGTCAATGCGTTCGTGAAAAGTTGTTCGTGCTTTCGCGAACGGAGAGGAGGAATACAAGATGCAAAGAGTGATCCTTCACTGTGATATGAATAATTTCTATGCCTCTGTCGAGTGTATGCTGAATCCGGAACTGAAGAACAAGCCGGTGGCAGTGTGTGGTTCTGTGGAGGAACGGCATGGTATTGTACTTGCGAAGAACTATGCAGCAAAGGCGTTTGGCGTTTCCACGGGAGAGGCAATCTGGCAAGCAAAGCAGAAGTGCCAGGATCTTGTGATCGTGGAGCCGCACTATGAGCAATATATGAAGTTTTCAAAATTAGCCCGTGAGATATACGGTCGTTATACTGACCAGATTGAACCTTACGGGATGGACGAATGCTGGCTGGATGTGACCGGAAGCGGCTGCATGGGAACTGGATTTGAAATCGCAGATGAGATTCGCAGAACCGTTAAGTTTGAACTGGGCCTTACGATTTCCGCAGGAGTGAGCTTCAACAAGATTTTTGCCAAGCTTGGGTCGGATATGAAAAAGCCGGATGCGATTACCTGCATCGAAGCAGATTCATTCCGTGAGAAGATTTGGTGTCTTCCTGCCTCTGACTTGCTTGGAGTCGGCAGAGCGACCGAGAAGGTTCTATCCGGTTATGGGATTCATACCATTGGAGAGCTTGCTGCAACATCGGATGATTTCTTGAAGTGCCGCCTTGGAAAGAATGGACTGGCGATTAAGAAATATGCCAATGGGCTGGATGATTCGCCGGTTATGCTTTCCGATTATGTTTCTCCGGTAAAGAGCATCGGACACGGGATAACGACCATGCAGGATTTGGAGAATAACGCCGAAGTCTGGTGTGTCATGCTGGAGCTGGTGCAGGAGATTGGAACCAAGCTACGAACACATAAGAAGAAAGCGGGCGGAATAGCGATTTCCATCCGCAACAATGAGCTTTTCACGAAGGAGTGGCAGTGCCGGATTAGCATTCCGACACAAAGCCCCACCTATCTGGCGAAAACCGCATTTGCTCTGTTTGATAAGAATTATCAGTGGGAACACCCGATTCGTTCGGTGACAGTTCGGGCAATCAACCTGTTTGAAGAGGATTGTCCGATACAATACGACCTATTCACTGATGTGAAATCACTGGATCGCCAGGAACGCTTGGACGCAGCGATTGAGCAGATTCGATTCCGATTCGGGAAAGATGCGATTAAAAATGGGGTACTTTTTCAGAAAAGCAAGATGCCGACAGAGCGAAAAGTGGATTTGGTTATGCCGACAGGAATGATTGGTTAATACAGCACCGGCAGAATCTGGTGAGTTCTTTGCTAAAAGAAGTCAACACATTCGCCGGTTTACAGAGAAGGAGCGTAGAATATGTCGGAACAGAAATGTAGAAAAGTATATGTACCTGTGAATTTAGATGTGGATGCAGAGGGAAATATCCGTCCGCGTCTGATTCGGTGGATTGACGGACGGGTGTATGAGATCGACCGATTGAAGCATAAGTGTCGGGCTGCTTCCACGAAGGTAGGAGGCTGCGGAATCCGCTATACGGTCATGATCGGTGGGCATGAGAGCTTCCTGTACAACGAAGATGAAAAATGGTTCGTTGAAGCAAAGGAGCAGTGCCTATGATCCTTTCGCAGAAAAACATAGAGGAAATCGCTGTTGCAGTGATAAGAGATTTTCAAAAGTCCTTTTTCGGCAGCGAAGCAGATGATCCGACGAGATTCGCGCTTCCGACACCCATTGACCAGTTTGCATCCGACTATCTGAACTTGAAAGTGTCATTTCAAAAGTTGTCCTCGGACGGAAGCATCTATGGTCTGACCGCGTATGTGGATACAGAATATCAGATAGAGGTTGATGGAAGTCAGAGGAGCATTTTCCTGAAAACCAATGATGTGGTTCTGGACAAGGGCTTTATTGAACCGGAGAATATTCGGAAACTCTGCGGAAAACGCAGATTTACGCTGGCGCATGAGTGCGCTCACCAGATACTGTTTCAGCTGGATTCCGATGACCGAAAGATAGCCTGCCATAAGAGACCGGAAGTGCGAGGAAATGGCTCCCGCGTTCTGAGAACGCAGGAGGATTGGAACGAATGGCAGGCCAATTCGCTGGGAGCTGCCATCCTGATGCCCCAGTCAGAGGTGGATCGGGCGATGTGGTTCATTAACAGCAGAAAGCCTCTGACCTGTTATGGATGGCGTTTTTACGACAAGGATCAGGTCAAAATAGACACTTTCTGTGGTGTTTTTGGCGTTTCGAGATCGGCAGCTGCTATACGCTTGGAACAACTGGGCTATCTGAACCGGAAAAAGGATTATGAATATCGTGATCCATTGGAGGTGTGGCCATGAGCAGGAATATCAGAGTATCGGAACCATCTGCGGAAATGCAGATTAAAATCATCCGGGCAAAGGATGCAATCGCTTCCCAAAAGCCCAGGACTGTCAGGTGTCCTTATTGCCGACATAATTCAATCATCGTCTTTGAGGATACCAGAGGACATGTGCAGACCAAATGCAAGGCCTGCGGACGTGAGACCGTCTTCAATGTTTTGGAGATGAGAAGATTACGGAGATTGCAGCTCTACTATTCGTCTCTGAATGGTTGAGATGACAATAAATAACCCTATTAACACAATTTTATAAGTCATAGCTGTGCTGTGGAGCCGCTGACAGGCGAAGTCTTCCGAATGCCGCATGAGACAGAATTATGGAATACCCATGTTCTGTTTTATCGGCACAGGATTTTTTCTTCACCGTCATGCGGCTCCTTTTTTGACCTTCCGTCGGTCCGGTTCTGTACCGGCTGTGCGGAAGGAGAAACGTATGTATTACGATCAGCATGTATGTGGAGCAAGAATTCAGGAGCTGCGCAAATCAAAAGGGTATACGCAGGAGGCTCTGGCTGAGGCGATTGATATTGATGCAAAACGCATTTCAAAAATTGAGCGCGGAGCAATATCGGCATCTTATAACGACATGATTCTGTTTTCGGAATTCTTTGGAGTAACGCTGGATTATCTGATTATTGGCAAGAGACAGGATGTGGATGCGTTGAAAAAGAGAGTGCAGGATGCCATTACGCAGCTTCAGGAAGCACTGATGTGAACTCGCAAAATTAGGTGGGCAAAGTCGCAGTTTCCGGCGTGTTATGTAAAACCGCATTCTTTTATACTTACTTTACAGCTAAGGCAACAAGGCTGATGAACTATGAAAATTGAATACTCATTCTCCAAGTACATTACTGACAGAACGAGCCTTCGACTGCACGCCATGATGCCCAACAGGGGCGAAGCGGAATCGCAGCAGCAAATGTCGGATTGCAACCGACGGTGGTGTAAAAGCCTGTCAGGGACAATGATACTTCCGTAATTCGCGGTCCGGCCATAAAGAAGGCGGGATGGTTAAATTCCAATGGAGCAGTGAAGCACACTGCCGCTTGTGAGAAATCCCCGATCTCTGGGGTACAAAGAAAAAGTACAGAGAAACCATATTTTAAGAAAAGCTGTCAGAATAAAGCAGTTGTATTATTTTCTGTCAGCTTTTATCCATAGATGATTATGAGATTGGAGGCAACCAGATGAAAGAAAACTGGGTTTACCGGCGAGGAGATATTTACCTTGCCAATCTTGGTGTTCCGATAGGATCAAAGCAGGGCGGTGTTCGTCCGGTAGTGGTTCTTCAGAACGATGTCGGCAACTTTTATTCGCCGACGATTACGGTTGCTCCTCTGACAACGAAGATTCAAAAGAAAAGAAGCCAGCCAACACATTATTTCCTTCGGAAGGCAAAAGGGCTGGCAAGATCTTCGATGGTATTGGCGGAGCAGCTTGATACATGTGATAAGACCTGTGTGATTCGGTATCTCGGCAAGGTAAGTAAGGGACAGATGCGCGGAATTGATGAAGCTGTGAAAGTGCAGCTTGGATATTATATTCCGGAACAGGCAGAGAAAAGAAGACAAGGCAAATGCCGAAAGGAAGTGAATTTTGATGGTGGATAAATTGATTAAGCGTAAAGAAGCCGCTGAGATGTTGGGAATTAGCCTGGACACCTTGGATCATGCAAGAATGGAAGGGCTGATCACTTACGTTCAGTATGTTGAGAATGGCTGTGTTTATTTTACTGAAGTTGGACTTCAGGAGTATATTGCAAGGTCTACACACCGTGCAAGGCCGAAGGATAACAATCCGACTTTCCGAAAGAAGAGAACGGCCAGGAGCGAAATTCGACATCGTTGAGTATTGGCAGGTTATTCGCAATAATGAATATATCAGCTAAAAGTTTGGAGGTGTCGAAGATGGCAAGAAAAAGATATGCGATTCCTCAGTACGGAACCGTCATCATGGCGGGTAAGGAATATTACCGGACTCGAATTGAGGATGCTGATGGAAAGCGGGTGGCGTTGTATGGCAGAACCCGTGAAGAATTATATGATAAGGTGCTCGAAGCGAGAGAGCAGATTGAGGATAATACATTTCGCAGATCATCCCCCACAGTAAAGGAGTATTGCGAAAAGTGGCTATTGTTACAATCCGCACAGGTAAGAGCCACTACGTTGACGGATTACACATCGAAGGTAAAACGGCATATTATAAAGCCGCTGGGTCATATGAATATAGCAGATGTTACAGCAGATGATATTCGTCTGGCACTGGTTCCGGTATCAAAAAAATCAGCATCTGTGTACAAATCGGTTAATATCCTTTATAAGAGCATTTTTGCGGCAGCAAAAGAAAGCAAAGTGATTCAGGACAATCCTACAATTTATTTGTCTGGAAAGAACGGAGGCGTTCCTCAAAAAGAGAAAACCCCTTTGACGGATGATCAGGTGGAGAGGTTGCTGGATGCGATAAAAGGATTGCCACCGTATGTATTTGTGATGCTTGGTTTGTATGCGGGGCTTCGGCGAGAAGAAATTCTTGCATTGCAGTGGGATTCAGTTTTTCTGGATGAAGCAGCACCGTATTTGACAGTGTGCAGAGCTTGGCATACAGAGCACAATCGACCGGTAATAATGTCTGAACTGAAAACAAAGGCTGCTCATCGAGATATACCGCTTCCTGATTGCCTGACGAAATGCCTGAGAGAAGCAAAGGAGACTTCCACATCAGACTATGTTGTTGCGAACAGCGAGGGTGAACCGCTTTCATATACGCAGTTTAAGAGGCTCTGGCAGTATATTGTGACCAGAACTGTAAAGGAACGGAGCTACTACCGTTATGAGAATGGAAAACGAGTGAAGCATACGGTGAAACCGGTGCTGGGCGAAAGAGCTGCGCATAATGGAAAGGTGGTTTATAGCTTAGACTTTGAAGTGACGCCACATTTGCTGCGGCATACTTATATTACAAATCTTATTCACGCATCGGTTGATCCTAAAACAGTTCAGTATCTTGCCGGTCATGAGAACAGCAAGATAACGATGGACATTTATGCAAAGGCAAAGTATAACCGACCGGATGAACTGGCGGGCATATTAGAGGATACCTTTACACTGTGGGATGCAGAATAGGCCAGACAGTTTCATGAATGAGATCAAAAAGAGTAGGGATAATCCCTGCTCTTTTTACATATAGCCGACATCCTTGAGAACCGGAGCAGCATTCTGGATAATTAAAGAGCAAAGATCAATTTGGATATATCAAGAAAATGGAGGAAGCAATAATGGCAAGAAAAAAAGTAGTGCCGGAATATGGAACAATTATGAAGAGGGGCGTTCAATATTACAGAACACGAATGCAGGATGCGGATGGAAAATGGATTTCGCTATATGCACAGACTCCTGAAGAGCTGTACGATAAATCCATTGAGATGAAGCGCAGTATTGAGGATGAAATATTCCGGAAGAATAATCCGACAGTAGCTGAGTATTGCGAAAAATGGTTGAAGATGCGCTCGGCGAGTGTGCGAGAAAACACATTGAGTGGATATGAGCGCACGATAAGAAAATACATTATTGGAGCTATTGGAGATATGTATATGGACGAAGTGACGACCGATGACCTTCGCTTGCTGCTGGTGCCAATCTCCAAGCAATCAGCTTCCCTGTACAGCAAAATGAATATGCTGATCAAATGTGTTTTCTATTCAGCAGAAGAAAGCAAAATCATCAGTTATAATCCGGCTGCGTCGCTTTCTGCAAAAGGCGGAACACCAAAGCAGGAAAAGAAGGCATTGACGGATGAGCAGGTGAAAATTCTTCTGGATACAATCAGGGGATTACCACCGTATGTTTTCGTAATGATTGGGTTGTACGCAGGGTTGAGGCGGGAAGAAATTCTTGCACTGCGATGGGATTGTGTTTTCCTGGATGGTGCCACCCCATATATATCGGTAAGGCGAGCATGGCGTTCTGTAAATAATCGTCCGGTAATTTCAACAGAATTAAAAACGCCAGCAGCCAAAAGGGACATTCCCATTCCGGGCAAGTTGGTGGAATGTTTGAAAGAGGCAAAAGAAAAGTCAAAATCGGAATATGTGATCTCGGACAGGAATGGTAACGCTCTGGCTGAATCTCAGTTCGTGAGGGTGTGGAAGTACATAGCAGTTCGTTCTACGGAAGAACGCTGCTATTACACCTATGTGAATGGGCAGAAGATTAAGCATGTGGTAAAGCCGAAGCTTGGTGAGCATCAGCCGAACAATCTGAAGTTGGTATATACGATGGATTTTCAAGTGACACCGCATCAATTGCGTCACACTTATATCACGAACCTGATTTATGCTTCGGTTGATCCTAAAACCGTACAGTATCTTGCCGGACACGAAAACAGCAAGGTGACTATGGACATTTACGCTAAAGTCAAGTATAATAAACCTGCCCAATTACATGGGGTGATCAACAGAGCAATCGACACATCAAAAAAAGATTAGGGTTAAAATCCGACAAGGGCCTACAAAATCGTGGGTTTAAGAACTGGTGGACGAAGAGCAAAAAGCTTGAAAAACCGCGTAAAATCAAGCAAAATCGAGCTTCGGTTTCGTGAAGTACGGTCTCAAAGCAGCTCGTCGCGCTCCACAGTTTTCAAAGAGATAATTATCTCGAAAGAGACAATCGAATTATGTTTACAAACCCCGGAAAATCAAGGTTTTCCGGGGTTTTCTTATACCCAAACGGGTTGATATGTTTCAAAGTGAAGTTCCTTAAATCTTTGAAGCCGCAAAATGATGCAAGCTCTTTCTTTGATTTGGATTCTATGCAGAAAGCCAAAATTTGCGTAGACCACTTCCGCGGCGTTCCATGTATTTCATGCGGTGAAAATTCCTTTGCGATTTTTTGGTTGACAATGTCAAAATTACATAGTATCCCCACTCGCTTGAAACCTTGAAGCGTTCTGGCGCGGCGGAGATCGAGCAAGTGGCAGCTTCAGATACAGTGAAAAATATACTTTGCCTTGGGACGGAGATAAATGAGATTCTTGAAACACTCATTGTGCGTGGGCAGAAAAGCGGCGAGGTAAGAAAAGAAGTTGTTCCTGTGCTGACGGTCTATGTCCTCTCCACAAGCATTGATTCGCTGCTTGCGCTTGCCGAGACAAAGGGAAAATTCATTTGCGCGCAGAATGGTATGACAGAAGAGGAGTTCCTTGACTATGGTTTCCGACAGATAATCAACTCTATCCTTGAAGTACGAATATGATGAGGGTGCGACATGGATAAAATGTATCTTAGAGATGCAGTATTGGCAGCGCAATGAGAAAGTTATATGAGAAAAACGCATAACGAACCACGAAGATTTCGCTTGAGATATTATGACGATTCAAGAGGTTAAGAGAGCGTAAAGATCATTGCAATCAGGAAAAGGTGAGGTGGTATAAATGGTTGAAAATATAGAAAAGAAATTAGTTAGAGGATTTTCCGTTATTTTGTCCGAAATGTAAATATACTTGTGTGATTTATTTTAGAAATAAAAAAATTGAAGAAATTAAAACGCCAGACGCTTAGACGCAGAGTAAGACCTGATAGATGAAGGTTTGCTCTGCGTTTTGTAATCAATACACTCAGCACGCCTGTAAATGATACAGGTCTTACCGTAGAAATGCAACTGCTTCATACGGGCACTGGAGCTGTCTCATGCAAATACGAAAGAAATGGAAGAAAAATAGGGGAAACATCAAACATGGAGGACAAAGGAATGAATAACGAAGTTAGTATTACTGCCCTGATGAGTTCATTTGGACGGGCGTTTCATGCAGAAAATGAAGATCATCCGGTTTTCACGGATCATCTTGCAAAAGAGCTGATGACAGCAGAAGAATATGCCGCCGTTCTGACTGGCACAAAGCAATATGTTATGCTCGGCGCAGGTCTGGATACCTTCGCTTTTCGGGAAAAAGAATTCTTATCAAAACATAGGGTATTTGAAGTCGATCATCCCCTGACGCAGAAAGATAAAATAGAACGGATCACCCGTGCCGGTTGTACGATTCCTGATAATCTCACCTTTGTTCCTGCGGATTTTACGAAAGATAATGTAGCGGAACGTCTGATCGATGGGGGGTGACGCATCTGTGAAAACGTTTTTCTCATGGCTCGGCGTAACGTATTATCTTTCGACGGAAGCAATCAATACGATGTTGGCTGCACTTTCCGAACTTTGTGCGGATGGGAGTTCGCTTGTGTTTGATTATCCAGATGAGAATTTCTTTGATGCTTCCGAAAAGCGTGTGCAGAACACAATTATGATGGCAAAAGCAGGTGACGAGCCAATGCAATCAGCCTTTTCCTATAGCGAGATTGAAAAACTCCTGGAGAAACATGGCTTTCTGCTTTATGAGTTGTTGACACCGGATGATATTCAAAGGGATATTGTCGACAAGGCAGGGGCGGATATGAAAGCCTTTGAGCATGTTAATTACTGTCTTGCTGTCAGGAAAAACTAAAAAGGCTGTCACACAACCAGTCGGATCAGGTAACTTTTTTACAAGATAACAGGAATGGGAAATTGCCCTCCGAAAAAAGATTGTCTAAAATATAACAAACGAGACAGGAAATGTTTCAATAAAGGAGGAAAAAGCAGCATGGCAGAAGTAAACGCTGTGGAAAAGCAGCCTGTTACCCAAGAGTACCTGAAAAAAATGGACGCCTATTGGCGTGCGGCAAACTATCTTGGAGCAGCACAGTTATATTTACTGGACAACCCGTTATTACGCGAGCCGTTGACGATGGATCATATAAAGAAAAAGATCGTCGGACACTGGGGAACCGTTCCGGGACAGAACTTTGTATACGTTCATTTAAACCGTGTCATCAAAAAATATGATCAGGATATGATCTTAATTTCCGGTCCTGGCCACGGTGGAAACTTTTTTGTGGCAAATACATATTTAGAGGGAACTTACAGCGAGGTATATCCGAACATCGGAGAGGATATGGACGGACTGAAAAAACTGTGTAAACAGTTTTCTTTCCCGGGCGGTATCTCAAGCCATGTTGCACCGGAAACTCCTGGTTCCATCAACGAGGGCGGTGAGCTTGGATATTCACTGGCACACTCTTTTGGTGCGGTATTTGACAACCCGGATCTGGTTGCAGCATGTATCGTCGGAGACGGTGAGTCCGAGACTGGACCGCTTGCAACTTCCTGGCAGTGCAACAAATTTTTAAACCCGAAAACAGACGGTGCGGTTTTACCGATCCTGCATCTGAACGGATATAAGATCAGCAACCCGACCATCTTAGCACGTATTTCCCGTGAAGAATTAGAGCATTTCTTCGACGGATGCGGCTGGAAACCGTATTTCGTGGAGGGCGATGAGCCGATGGATATGCACAGCAAGATGGCGGCTGCCTTAGATCAGGCGATGGATGAGATCAAGGCGATCCAGAAAAATGCGAGAGAAAATGATGATCTGACCAGACCGAAATGGCCGATGATCGTACTCCGCACCCCGAAGGGCTGGACAGGACCAAAGGTAGTGGATGGCAATCAGATCGAAGGCTCTTTCCGTGCACATCAGGTTCCGATCATGATGGACAAACCGGAACATCTTCAGATGTTAAAAGACTGGCTGTTAAGTTATCATCCGGAGGAGCTGTTTGATGAGGACGGAAAACTGATTCCGGAATTAAAGGCATTAGCACCGACCGGCGACCGCAGGATTGGATCAAACCCGCATGCAAACGGGGGTAAATTACTGCGCGATCTGCGTCTGCCTGATTTTAAAGATTATGCTGTGGATGTTCCAAAGCCGGGTGCTGTGGAAGCGCAGGATATGATCGAACTTGGCGGATTTGTCAGAGATATTTTCGAGTTAAATGAAGATGCAAAGAACTTCCGTATTTTCGGACCGGATGAGACGATGTCAAACCGTCTTGGAAAAGTATTTGAGGCAACGAACCGTGACTGGAACGGTGAGGCTTATGATACGGATGAATTCCTTGCACATGACGGACGTGTCATGGACTCTATGTTGAGTGAGCATATGTGTGAGGGATGGTTAGAGGGATATCTGTTAACCGGACGTCATGGATTCTTTGCAAGTTATGAGGCATTTATCCGTGTGGTTGATTCCATGTGTGCACAGCATGCAAAATGGTTAAAGGTTTGCAACCAGCTTCCGTGGAGACAGTCCATTGCATCCTTGAACCTGATTTTAAGCTCGAATGTATGGCAGCAGGATCACAATGGATTTACACATCAGGATCCGGGGTTCTTAGACCACATTGCAAATAAAAAATCAGACGTGGTACGCCTTTATCTGCCGCCAGATGCAAACTGTTTATTATCCTGCTTCGATCACTGTATCCGCAGCCGCAACTATGTCAATGTGCTCGTGACATCCAAACATCCGAGACAGCAGTGGCTGACCATGGAGCAGGCAGTCAAACACTGTACACAGGGTATCGGCATCTGGGAGTGGGCAAGCAACGACCAGGGCGAAGAGCCGGATGTAGTTATGGCATGCTGCGGTGATACACCGACATTAGAGACATTGGCAGCCGTTACGATCTTAAGAGAGGCATTGCCGGAGATTAAGATCCGTGTGATCAACGTTGTCGATCTCATGAAATTAGAGCCGAACACGAAACATCCGCACGGACTCAGCGATGCAGAATACGATGCACTCTTTACCAAAGACAAACCGATCATTTTTGCATTCCACGGTTATCACACACTGATCCATGAGCTGACCTACCGCAGAACCAACCGCAACATCCACGTTTACGGTTATCAGGAGGAAGGTACGATTACAACACCGTTTGATATGCGTGTACAAAACGAAATCGACCGTTTCCACTTAGTAAAGAACGTCATCAAATATCTGCCACAGCTTGGAAACAGAGGATCTTATCTGGTACAGCAGATGAACGACAAACTCGTAGAGCACAAACAGTACATCCACGAGTACGGTCAGGATCTGCCTGAGGTAAGAGACTGGAAATGGAATCTGTAAGATAAATCTGAAAAAATAGTTACATCTTTTTGCGGAACTGTGCCGGCGTAAGCTGGTGCCGTTCCGTAAATATTTTATAGAAATAACCTTTGTTGTGGTAACCGACCGCTTCCGTGATCTGGTCGATCGTGGCATCGGTCGTAAGAAGCAGCGTTTCAGCGCGGCGCAGGCGCAGAAGCTGTAAGTATTCCGTATAGGTAAGCCCGGTCTGTGTTTTTATGAGACGGTTAAAATAATCTTCCTGAAAATGAAATTCCTCAGAAAGTCCTGTAATGGAAATCTGGGTCAGATGATTTTCCATATAATCTGTGATCTCTTCAAATAAAATCCAGTTCATCTGTTTTCGCAGTTGTTTTGACAGCGAAAATTCATAATTTGTTCCAAGAATCCTGAAAATACGCAGCAGTAATCCCTGACAGATCAAAGGGGAGGCAACATCATGCTGTTTTAACTCGGACAGCAGCTGATAAAGCGCCTGTTCCATTTTTTCCATACCCTCCGGCTGTGGACGGAAATGCAGATACTGCTGCAGATTTTTCTGCTCTAATAATGCCATATTTAAAAAAGAAGCAATTCTTCCGGAAGTGCTCAGATGTTTCATGATATCATTAAAAATAGCATTTGTGATACCGAGAAATAAGATCGTGGAAGAACCACTGTCTAAGATTTCCTGATGTTCACAGTTGCGGTCGATCAGGCAGAGTTCCCCCTTGTGGAAAGTAAATTCATTGCCGAGGATCTTCTGACGGTATTCGCCGTCCACGATATAAAAAAGTTCGAGATATTCATGTGAGTGCATCTGGGTGCGCATGCCCGGTTCAAACCGTTTCTCGTAAGTAAAGGCGGTACCGGAGGGGATGATCGTGGCAGAAACAGTGTGAGGTTCGTGGATATCCCAGATCAGGCCAAACATGTGCTCTGATTCCGGAAGGGGATATGGTTTGACTTCGATATCGTGCTGCGAATACTCCGGACAGACAATGCGGAAACGCTGATAAATATCTGGTGATTCATAAGTTGTATTATCATAAAGAAGATGTCTGATATATTGTTTTAAGTTCATAATAACCTCATCTGAAAGCAGCAAAATGTGAAATATTTTAAATATCTTTAGTTTATCACAGCACATTTTATGGCGCAATATGTCGAAAAGTATGAAAAAAATTTGTAATAAGTATTGTGTGTTTTTATTGAGGGGTGTACTATAATTATGCAAGTATATTCAAAAGCGAAAGGAAGAGGGATTTAGATGACAGGAGAACAATATGTAAGAGCAAATAAAAGAGTATATAATGTGGTAATAATCCTGCTGGCAGTGATGACGATTCTGTCTGTTATGGCATGTCTGGCGGAGTTTAAGATTACGATACTGCTTCAGACTGCAGCTGCAGTTGCGGGAATTATTGTTGTGAATACTTATGCAAAAAAGTTTTGGAATTCAAAAAAGGGTGGGGAAATCCTGCTTGGAACAGGAAGTGCTGTATATTGTGTATTTCTTTTACTGAATCAGAATAATTTTGTTTACGCATATGGAATCCCGCTCTTTGTTGCATGTGTTTTGTATTTAGATGTAAAGTTTGTATATTATGGTATTGGTGTAACTGCAGTAGGAAATATCATTCATATCATAGTGCAGGTTATTACAAAAAGAGCCGATGGGATAGAACTTTTTTTTAGTATTATCATTCTTGCAACAGTAGTTTATGCGGTATATGAAGCATCTATCCTCCTTACAAAATTTAGTGAAGAAAATCTGGAAATGCAGGCTGCAGCATCTGAAAAAATGCTGGCTACAGCGGAAAATCTGGTGAAACATTTTGATTCCGCAAAAGAAAAATTAGAGACATTAGAGGAAGTCATCAATAACAACAATGAATCTATTTCCAATATTGCCCAGAGCACGGGAAGTACTGCGGAGGCAATCCAGCAGCAGGCATTGATGTGTGAGGAAATCCATAAGAATACGGACAGTGCAGAAAAAGAAACCGAAGCGATGATTGATAAGGCAAATCATACGATGGAGAATGTGGCAGAGGGTGCGAGACTGGTAACAGGATTAAAAAATCAGGCTGACAATGTGGAGCAGGCAAGTAACCAGGCGGCAGAGTCCACCAAACAGGTCAGCAACCGTGTGGAGGAAGTAAAAGGAATTGTTGCGACTATCTTAAGTATCTCCAGCCAGACCAATCTTCTTGCATTGAATGCTTCTATTGAGGCAGCAAGAGCAGGTGAGGCAGGAAAAGGGTTTGCAGTCGTTGCGGAAGAAATCCGTCAGTTATCGGAGCAGACAAAAGATGCAACGAACCGGATCACGGATATCATTCAGGATCTGAATGAAGATGCACAACATGCGATGGACAGTATGGAACATTCTGCGGATTCAATCCGTGAACAGAACGAACTGATTGAGACAACAAAGAATAAATTTGAGACCATCAATGACGAAATGCAGTCACTGGCAAGTGCAATCGGAGAGATCGAGGGAAGTATGCAGTCCATTTTAAACAGTACAGACACAATTTCCCAGAGTATATCGAATCTCTCTGCAACCGGTGAAGAAATAGCTGCTTCTTCCACAGAAGGACTTCAGACAGCAGAACATGCAGTAGATGCAATGAAACAGACCAAAGAGATCATTGATGCTACTTATCTGCTGGCACAGGATCTGGAGTCTTATGCAGAATAGATCAGACAGAAAATAACAGTGGGAGGCTGAAAAGTCAGGTAAAAATAAGTGACTGTTCATACTGGTGTGTGAACAATAACAAAAATGCAGGGATCAGGAGCAGAATGAATATTGCATATTGTGAAGATGAAAAGATCCAGTTAGAATATATGGAGCAACTGATCAAAAAGTGGGCAGACGAAGGGAATGACACTGTTACATATTTTGGCTATGGCAGTGCGAAGGAGCTGTTGTTTGAGCATTCGGACAGTTTCCCGTTTGATCTGCTCCTTTTGGATATTGATATGGACGGCATGGATGGCATGGCGCTCGCAAAGGAGATCCGGAAAAAAGATCAAAAACTTCCCATCGTTTTTTTGACGAACCGCAGTGAGTATGTGTTTGAAGGGTATGAGGTTGGCGCATTGCGCTATCTTTTAAAACCGGTGGAGGAGACAAAGCTGTTTTCTCTGCTGGATGAGATTTCTTATGCGCTTGGCAAAGAAAAGCGTTATCTGATCGAAAATGTGGGTGGGGAGACTGTAAAAATTCCGGTCGATACCATTTACAGTGTGGAGGCAAAAGGACATTATATCCGTCTGCACACGAGCGTGGGTGATTATGAATACAAAAAGAATCTCTCGGAGATCGCGGAGAAGCTGGCAAAAGATCAGCCGGGACAGAAAACGGAATTTATCAGTACACACCGCAGCTTTTTAGTCAGTCTTGCTGCGGTGGAGCGCGTGCAGCGCACAGAGTGCATCCTTTCGGACGGCAGTAGTGTGCCGGTGAGCAGGAATGCTTATAAGAGTGTAAATGAAGCATTTATCCGCTATTATATGGAACATGGGGATATGTGTGAAAAATGAGAATACCGCTGATCACAAAATATTTAGAAGAGAAGAATATGGAGTACCAGAATGCCCTGCTCGAAAAACAGGTACAGGAGGTACAGAATATCTATCTTACCATGCGCGGCTGGCGGCATGATTATCACAATCACCTGCAGGCAATGAAAGCGTATGTCAAGATGGGAGAATATGACAGGTTAGAGGAATATTTAGGACTGCTGGAGCAGGACTTAGATCACGTCAATCAGCTGATTGAGACTGGAAATGTCAATTTGGATGCTATTTTAAATTCGAAAATATCCTTAGCACAGAAAAACGGAATTGAGATCGACTATCAGGCAAAATGTCCGGAAACACTTGCTGTCAGTGATATCGACCTCTGTGCTCTGATCGGAAACCTGTTAGACAATGCAGTGGAGTCCTGTGAGAAACTGACCACGGAAAAACCGTTTATCCGCCTTTATATCGGAGCACTCAAAAAACAGCTTTACATTTCGGTGTCGAACGCGACAAATGAGACAGTGCGCAAGATGGATTCGGAGTACATCAGTAAAAAACGGGGAAATCACGGGCATGGATTAAAACGGATCAATCTGGTGGTTGAAAAATATGGCGGGTACATTAACAGACAGAATGAGCCGGGAGTGTTTGTGACGGAGGTTATGTTGCCGCTGTAAAAGTTTTCGGAAAAAGCTGGTGGGAAAAGGTGTGGCCGTCAGGTTGTGGTGGCAGACCGGTGTGTCAGCCACACCTTTTCATTCCAGCCTTTTGTATATTGGCGATACCGTTGGTGCACGGAAGATGACCTTCCGTGCACTTTTTGTGTGAAAGTTCAAAAAGCTGATAGAGTATAGACATAGAAGTGATATCACACCACCACCCCAAAACGAGAGGAGCCACACAACATGAACCAACCGAAAACTTACACCGCCGCATCCAACCAGCGCTACATCCTCCGCGAACTATGGCACTACGACAGATCCACCATCTTCTATGCTCTCGCCGAGATCATCACCCAGATCGGCAAAGGCTTCGGCACCATACTGATCCCATCCATGATCGTAGCGTTTTTAGAGCAGTACCAAAAAGGCATGATCACCCAGGAAACACTGCCCGGAGTAGTCGCAAAACTGGTAACATTTTTTGTCGGATACAGCATCTGGTGCATCATAACCGGATATCTGAAACGGAGAAACCAGTTCCAGTATGTAAAATTCCGCTGCGGCACAATGATTGAATGCACCTATCAGAAATATATGTCACTCGACTATGTGCAGTGCGAGGACGAAAAAGTCCAGCAGCTTTTAAAGAAAGCGGGAGAGGCAGTCAGTGGAAACTACCGGGGCATCGAGGGTGTGCTTCATTACGACGTCGAACTCTTAAAGGAAGCCGGGGCATTGATCCTGTACGCATCCCTGATCTCCGGTGTATCGGCATGGCTGGTCGTACTTTTAGTTGTCATTTCACTGGTTCAGATCTTAAGCTATAAACTGGCAAATAATTACGAATTAAAACACCGTGATGCAAAGGCGAAACTTACAGTGACACAGGACTATCTGGACCGTCAGGCATATGCAGTGGAAAACGGAAAAGATATAAGGCTTTACCAGATGAAAGAATGGTTAAGCGGACATTACCGTGCTGCAAACAAAAAATACCAGGCACTGCTGGCAAAAGAAAAGGCATGTTATTTTGCGGATGATCTCTTTGGGCTGCTGCTGCAGCTTGGCAGGGATGTGGTCTGTTACGGCTATCTGATCGGACAGCTGATGCAGGGAATGTCCATCGCACGTTTTGTGCTTTATATCGGGATCGTCAGTGGATTTTCCACCTATTTTTCGGAACTTACGATGATGATCAGCCAGATCTCATCCTGCTTAAAGCCGGTCGGACAGATGCAGGAATTTACAGAGTTAGAGAATGTATATCACCATGGCGAGGGAGTCCGGTTAAAGGATGAAAAGGAGGCAGTGGAAGTCGAATTTTCACATGTCAGTTTTTCCTATCCGGGCACAGACCATAAGATATTAGATGATGTGAGCTTTCGCATTAAAAAAGGCGGAAAGATGGCGTTAGTCGGCATCAACGGTGCCGGAAAATCAACGATCGTCAAACTGCTCTGCGGTTTTTATATGCCGGATGAGGGACACATTTACATTAACGGAACGGATCTTGCCACGATGGATCTTGATGCGTGGTACCGGTCGCTTGCAGCAGTCTTTCAGGATGCATTTACCTATTCCTTTTCCATTGCGGACAATGTAACATGCAGCATGGGAGAGGACTATGATGCGGAAAAATGCAGGGAGGCATTAAAAGATGCCGGCCTCTGGGAGAAAATACAAAAACTTCCACAGAAAGAGAAAACATTTATCGGAAAAGAGGTAAGTGAGGATGGCATCCATCTTTCCGGCGGGGAGACACAGAAACTGATGCTTGCGCGTGCACTCTACAAAGGATGTGCACTGTTGCTTTTGGATGAGCCGACCGCAGCATTAGATGCGATCGCAGAAAATGAGATGTATGAGAAATACAATGAAATGCTGACTGGAAAAACGGCACTGTTTATTTCACACCGTCTGGCATCGACGCGGTTCTGTGACCATATTTTATTCCTGGAAAACGGAAAGATCACAGAGGAGGGCACCCATGAGGAACTGATGCAGGAAAATGGCGGATATGCCGAAATGTTCCTGGTACAGAGCAGATATTACAAAGAGGAAGGGGCACAGTCACATGAAGAAGATATGGCAGGAATTTAAAAGTTTTATAAAGATGATCAGCAAAGGGAAAAAAGATGTGGCTGTTGTCATGGCAGCCGGCGGATTTATGAAGGCATCCATTCCGTTTCTGGTATTTTATTTTTCGGCACAGATTTTAAACAATGCGATCGAAGGGGATTATGAGGCATGTGTGAAAAGCGTGGCAGCACTTTTACTGTCGCAGTTTGTCTGTGAACTGGTGAACCGGTTCTGCCAGAAACGGATCGAAGTGCTCGGAGAGAGCTGCCAGCAGATCATAAGACAGCAGATGGCAGACAAGGCATTTGAACTGCAGTATGAAAAATTTGAAAAACAGGAAACACTTGACTCATTAAGGCGCGCAAAACTTACGGCAGGCGGAAGCGGGGACATCAAAGACCAGGTGGATACCTGTTACCAGATTTTTGTACAATTTTTTTCCATGTGTTATTCGGTCGTATTTTTTCTTCTGCTGTTGCTGAAAATCGATGCCGAACAGAAAAAAACATTTTTTGTCTCCTATGGATCAACGCTGCTTTTGATTGGCTTATATGCAGTTGTTGTAATTGTGAATTTATATCTTGGAAAAATACTCAGCGCGAAACAGTATGAATTTATACATGCAAATGACCACAATAATGCACTGGGCGGTTATCTGGGCGGGGTCATGACAGATGAAAGAAATAGCAAAGATATCAGACTTTATGACCTGTCAAAACTCTTTTTGGGGAAATTCAGACAGATGGTGGAGGGCTATAGTATTTATTTACAGATGGGAAAAGTAAATGGAAAATACAGGGGAATGATTGAGGGCATCAACCAGTTTGCAGCAGGCGCTGCATATCTGCTGGCAGGCATGAAAGCATTAAACGGGATGATCGATATCGGAAATGTCATCTTATATGCAGGTGTCATCTCACAGACCGTGAACTGTATTACGGAATTTGGTTCACAGGTCATTTCCTTTCAATTTTGTGCGGAATATTTAAGCGTTTTTGATAAATTTATACAAAGTCCGGCAATGGCTTACGATGGTACATTGCCGATCGAAAAGCGGGATGACGGACAATATGAATTTGAATTTCATGATGTAAGTTTTGCTTACCCGGACTGTGGGACACAGGTGTTAAGCCATGTCAGCTTAAAATTTAATATTGGGGAAAAAATGGCGTTAGTCGGACAAAACGGTGCAGGAAAAACGACATTGATCAAATTGCTCTGCCGTCTCTATGAGCCGACGGAGGGTACGATCACGTTAAACGGCATCGATATCTGGAAATATAACTATGAGGAATATACGAGGGCATTTTCCGTTGTCTTTCAGGACTTTGCAATGTTTTCTCTGCCGGTCGGTGAGAATATTGCTGCAAGCAGTGCAGTGGATGAAGAGAGAGCATGGGAGGTGTTAGACCAGGTCGAACTGTCCGGACGTGTGAGAGCGATGAAGGACGGCCTGAAGACACAGCTTTATAACAACAACGGTGCGGGCGTCGATGTCTCCGGCGGTGAGGCACAGCGGCTTGCCATCGCCCGCGCACTCTACAAAGATGCGCCGTTTGTGATCTTAGACGAGCCGACCGCAGCCTTAGATCCGATCGCTGAGGCGCAGATCTACGAGAACTTTAATGAGATGGTACGCAATAAAACTGCAATTTATATTTCCCACCGCATGAGTAGCTGTAAATTCTGCGACCGGATTGTAGTGCTGGATGCCGGAAACATTGCTGAGATGGGAACGCATGACACATTGTTAGCGGAAAATGGAATCTACGCCAGACTTTATCAGACACAGGCACAGTATTACGCGTAAAAACCATTGAAAAAAATCTTAATATTTGCTTAAAATCCCTTATAAACTATATTCAGATGGAAAATTGTGCTACAATACCAATGATGGGCAGGTTTGGCAAAAACTGCCCAAAAGAGAAAAATAAGAGGATGGGAGGCAAAATGTTATGATAAAAAAGAGACTGGAATGGTTAAAGCGCGGTCTGTGTATCACATTAGCAGGCGCTATGATCATCTGTTCCGATACCATGGCATTTGCAGCAGATGCGGCAAACGGGCAGGTCGTGGAACAGACAGGAGAGACCGAAGTTTTGACGGATGAACAGTCAGATCAGACAAAAGAAGATGCGAAAAATGAAAAGGCTTCTGAAGTAACCGACAAAACAAAAGTTACGGAACAGGCAGAAACAGAGACTACCGGAACAACGGAGAAAGACAAAACAACCGAAGTGACGGAAACGACGGAAAACACGGAAACAACCGAAGTGACGGAAACAACGGAAAACACAGAAGCTACCGAAGTGACGGAGTCAACCGAAAAGACGGAAACAACGGAAAACACAGAAGCTACCGAAGTGACGGAGTCAACCGAAAAGACGGAAGAAACCGAAAAACCTGAGGGAACGGAAACTACTGAGGAGACAGAGACAAAAGCAACAGATGTAAGCAAGGTTATTCTGATTACAGATTCAGAGTATCAGGTTGTAAGCATAGATCAGAGTATCCCACTTCCTGATTATGTATTTTATCCAAACAGTGACACGGATAAAACAGCAGTCGAATGGACCGTGGATGATCTGAATGTTGCAGAGGTAGCCACAACAACAGATGCCAATGGCAAAGTCAGCGGAACCGTAAAGGCGAAAGCGGCAGGTGTGGCAGTGGTAAAACTTCAGGTAGTAGGAAAAACAGAAGTGAATGCCGCATTCCGTCTGATCGTAAGACCAACGAATGAACCGAAGAACTGTAAGGCAGATGCAACTTACAATTCAGTCAGCTTAAGCTGGTCACCTGTTGCAGACGCAAATGGTTATACCATCACACGAAAAGTGGAAGGCTCAGATACAGAGCAGACGATCGCACATGTGGATGGTACTGATACGGTGTCGTATAAAGATACGGCAGCACAGACCGGAATCAGCTATATTTATCATGTATATGCCTATACAAAATATACGAACAACGGACAGACGGATTATGCCAATACGGATGCCTATGCATCCGTAAAAGCAACACCACAGCTTGGAAAAGCAGCAATGACATCTGTTACAGCGGAAGGTTACAGCAGCCTGACACTAAAATGGGAAAAAGTGGATGGTGCAACCGGATATATTGTATATCGTTCCACAGATAAATCAAAAGTGGACACACAGCTCACGGATATCACGAACGGTGCAGTAAGTTATGTGGATGCCGCACTGACAGCCGGAACGACCTACTATTATAAAGTACAGCCATATCGTGTGGTAAACGGCAAAAAGGTTTTTGGTGATGCGTCGGGCATTCTCTCCGGCAAACCGCTTCCGTCAGCGACAAGATTGAACGCAGAATCAGCTGGATATAAAGAAGTAAAACTGGCATGGAGTGCCGTGGATGGTGTGACGGGTTATGAGGTTTACAGAAAAACATCATCATCCTCTTATAAAAAGATTGCAACTGTAACAAATGGAAAGACAAGTTACAGCGATACAAAAGTGACAGCAGGTACAGCCTATACCTATAAAGTAAGAGCCTATAAAACGGTAAATGGAAGTCAGGTATATGGAGATTATTCCAACGAGGCATCGGCAACCCCTGCTTTAGAGGCACCACAGATTACAGTTAGAAATGCGTCTTACAACAGTGTGACGATCACATGGAATCAGATCAGCGGTGCACATGGCTATAAAGTATATCGTTCTACGAAAAAGGACAGCGGCTATAGAGCTGTTAAGACAGTCAATGATAAAACGACGATTACCTGTACAGATAAAAAATTGTCGGTAGGAACGAAGTATTATTATAAAGTCTGTGCATTCCGTACAGTCGGGGATAAGAATGTAGCAGGGAACTATTCGGATGTGCAGTCGATCAAGGCGGCACCGGAAGCAGTAACATTAAAATCAGAAGCAGCAGGTGCAACGGCGATCAAACTGACATGGAATAAAGTGAACATGCCATCCACAGGTGGCGGATATGCAGTATATCAGGTTGTAAACGGAGCAGATCAGCTGGTAAAAAGATGCAGTACAAAGAGTACTTCTTATACAGTGACAGGACTTACACCTGGTCAGAAATATACATTTAAAATCGTTTCTTTTGCAAAAGATAAAAATGGCAAAAGAGCATATGGTGGAACTTCCAATGAACTTACTGCAACACCGAAACTTCTTCCGGTAACGATCGACACGATCAAATCCGGCAAATACAACAGCGTCGTATTGAGCTGGAATGTTACTTCCGCAGGGGATGAGGACGGATATATTGTTTACCGTGCAGCTTCTAAAAAAGGAAGTTATAAGCAGATCGGAACCGTAAAAAGAAAGAGCGGAGCCATGACCGGATCTTATACAGATAAAAACGTTAAGATCGGAAAGAAGTATTATTATAAAGTAGTAACTTACAAAAACATTTCGGGCGGTAAAATGCTCCGTTCCGCTTATTCAGGTGTAAAAGGCATTACAGCCGCACCGAGTATCACAACGGTTAAAGTGAAATCGGCAGGAAATGAAAGCCTGAAAGTTACATGGAAAAAGGTAAAAGCATCCAAAAACCGTTATGTAAAGGGATATGCGATCTACCGCAGCACTTCTGAAAATGGAAAATACAGAAAAATTAAGACGATCAATAAGGGAACAACAACTTCGTATGTGGATAAGGGACTTGTAACCGGTAATACCTATTATTATAAAGTTCGTACTTTCTGTACGTCCGGTGGAAAGAAAATCTACAGTGATTATTCCGATCCGGCATCCATGCAGGTACTTCCGGGAAAACCTTCCATCCAGGTAGTTGCAGCAAATTATAACACCATTACGGTCTCCTGGAAGAAAGTAGAAGGGTGTGATGGATATCGTGTATATCGTGCAACAGAGAAAGATGGAAAATATAAACCAGTCAAAACCTGTTCTTCCGTTAATACGCTTTCTTATAAGAACAGTAAGTTAAAGACAGGAAAGACCTATTATTATAAAGTAAGAGCTTATGTGAACAAAAATGGCAAAAAACTTTATGGTGACTATTCCGCAGTGAAACAGGCAACGCCGGTTCTTTCAAAACCAACCGGATTATATGCAGCCTCAATTGCTGAAAACCAGATCAAGCTGACATGGAATGCGGTGGATGGTGCAGAAACTTATACCGTATTGAGAAGTAACTCTGAGAACGGAAAATATAAGATTGCAACGGAACTTTGTACAACAAATTCTTTTATTGATTATACCGCTGTGACAGGAAAAACCTATTATTATAAGATTTATGCGGTTCGTGGAGAGTACGTCAGTGCAACAACGGATTGTGTAAGTGTTATATCGTCAGCACTTGAAGTGAGCACAACGAGTGTACTGATCAAGACAGGAACGAGTGTAAAAGTAACAGCAACTGCAAAACCATACGGTGTGGTATACTGGTCTTCTGCTAACTCTATGATCGCCGTTGTTTCCTCAGATGGAACAATCTATGGACTGAAGGCTGGAACAACGACCGTAAAGGCATCTGCAAACGGAATCACGAAAGAAATCACGGTAACGGTAAAAGACAAACTTGAGACAGAGAATAAGATCATAGATATTTCAAGTGATAACGGTACGGTAGATTTTAATGCGATCAAGGCAGCCGGATACGAATGTGTAATGCTTCGTATTTCCAAAGGAACAACAGCGGATGCGAAGTTCCAGACAAATTATAAGAATGCGAAAGCAGCAGGCCTTAAGGTTGGTGTATACTGCTACTCCCTGGCGCAGAACGCAGCGCAGGCAAAAGCTGAGGGTGATAAAGTATTAAATATTCTGAATGCACAGAAGTTAGACTATCCGGTTGTATATGTACTTGATGATATCTCATTATTGTACAATAATGTAACAGCAACACAGAGAATTGATTTTATCAATGCATTCAGGACAGAAATCATTGATGGTGGAAAACAGTATAAGTTTGCACTTGGTCTGAACCAGAAACTTTTACAGCAGTATCCGGGCAAATATGTGGATACAAGCAAGCTCACAGGAACAGATCTGTGGATTATCAATTATCGTGCAGAGAGTCTTGGAAGCGGTTACCAGGGTAAAGGTAATGTGGTAATGTGGAGATACACGAACCAGGGTACAGTAAATGGTGTAAATGGCAAGGTAAATATCAGTATCCGGTATAAGACTTATTAATGAGAGTACAGGATACAGACAGTAATCCGCAGGAATGAGGACAGCTATGAAAAGTTATGCAAAAAAAATCATGACAAGACTGGCAGCAGGGGCGATGGCGCTCCTGCTTGCTGTCGGTACGGCTGCAACAGATATGTCTGTGTATGCAGCAGAAACGAAAACACAGGAAGGCACGACGGAAAAGAAAAAGATCACAGGATTTGCAGATCTTTCGGACAACCCGAAAGAGATTCGTATGACAGGTAAAATCAGCCTGAACCGCCTGCTTGCCAAGATGCCGCAGAGCATTGATGTTTATCTGGATGGCGGCAAAGAGACAACGAGTATTCCGGTAACCTGGAGCTGTGTCGGAGACTATGACACGACGAATTATTTTGTCTATGAATTTGACCCGAAATGGGATACCGATCAGTATTCACTTGGAGCAGGACAAAAGGACAAAATTCCATACATCAATGTGGTGATCTCAGGGACAAGTCTCTATAAAGGTGCAGCCATTTCTCAGGATGAGAAAAAATCCAACGAAAAAAAAGTATATAAATTTGCGAAAAGAAAGCTCAAATTAAATACAGCAGCGGCCTGTGGTGTGCTTGCCAATATTGAGAGTGAATCTTCTTTTAACCCAACCATAAGCGTCATTGATACCAACGGCAAGATCAGTTATGGTATCTGTCAGTGGAATGCTTCGAGATTTGATGACCTGAGAAACTACTGCAGCAGCAATGGTTATGATTATACTTCCATCGACGGGCAGCTTAAGTTTTTAAAATACGAACTGGAACATTCCGAGAAATATGCATTTTCCAAAGTGAAAAATGTCGAAAACACTGCAGACGGAGCCTATACAGCCGGGTATAACTGGGCAAAATATTTTGAGCGCTGTAACAGTGTATATTTTGAAGGACGTGCGAAACGCGCAAGAGATGTCTACTGGGCAAAATATAACGGTGACAGTCCGGATGATCCGGATAACCCGGATAACCCGGACGATCCGGTAACAAAGAAATATACCATCAAATATGTACTCTATGATGGGGAAAATAGCGATGCCAATCCATCGTCTTATAAGATCACAACAGAAACGATCACATTGAAAAAAGCAAAGAAAAAAGGTTATACATTTGAAGGATGGTATAAGGAGAGCAGCTTTAAAAACAGGATCACAACGATCCCGAAAGGATCAAAAGGCAACCTTACCATTTATGCAAAATGGAAAGCAAATAAATATACCGTTCGCTTTCATGGAAACAAGGCAACCAGCGGCAGTATGCAGGAGATGAAAAATCTCGAATATGATATGGATTATACCCTTAGAAAAAATAAATTTAAACGCAAGGGATATAAATTTGTCCGCTGGAACACAAAGGCAGATGGAAGTGGAAAGAAATACGGCAACAAGGAAGAAATCGAGAACCTTTCTGCAAAAAACGGTGCAGTTGTTGATCTGTATGCACAGTGGTCAAGGGATACTTACAAGATCACTTACAAAACGAACGGCGGAGAACTTGCGGATGGTACTGCAAAGAAATACAACGTAGATACCAGAACGTTCAAATTAAAAACACCGGTCAGATATGGCTATACATTTAAAGGCTGGTATAAAGACAAAAAATGCACCAGACGTGTCACACAGGTCAAAAAAGGTACAATTGGAAATCTGACCTTTTATGCAAAGTGGCAGATCAATAAATATAAAATCAAATACGATGGAAACGGCGCAACCAGCGGTTCCATGAAAGGTGTCTCTGTCTGCCAATATGGCAAGACCTATACGCTTACAAAAAATAAATTCAAGCGCACGGGTTATGTGTTTGAGGGCTGGAATACAAAGAAAAACGGCAAAGGTGATTTTTATGAAGACGGAGAGGATATCCGTAATATCACAGCGAAAAACGGTAAGACAGTCACACTGTATGCGCAGTGGAGCAAAAAGCAGTACACGATAAAATATGTACTTGACGGAGGAACCATTTCGTCTGAAAATCCGACCGGATACTATTACGACACACCTACGATCCAGCTTGCAGCAGCTGCCAAAGAAGGATATACCTTTAAAGGATGGTATACGGATTCTGCATTTAAAAACAAGATCACGAAGATCAAAAAGGGAACCCGTAAAAATTACAAACTGTATGCAAAATGGAAGATCAATACTTACAATATCGTGTTTGACGGAAATGGAGCAACCAGTGGTTCGATGAAATCGATCAGTTCCTGCAAATACAATACAAGCTATAAACTCTCTGCAAACACATTCCAGAGAAATGGATATAAGTTTATCGGATGGAGTACCAAAGCGGATGGCAGCGATACTTTTTATGGAGATGGTGCAACAGTATCAAATCTTTCCCTTACAAATGGAGCAACAGTAAAACTATATGCACAGTGGGAAGCTTTGTAGGATGACAAAAATGAAATTTTATTTAGCACCGATGGAGGGACTTACCGGTTTTGTGTTCCGAAATGCATATCAGAAACATTTTGGAAATATAGATACCTATTTTACACCATTCATTAATAATAAAAAGATGAATTACAAAGAGATCAAAGACATTCTGCCGGAACATAATGAAGGGATGCATGTGGTTCCACAGATTCTGACGAATCGTGCAGAAGATTTTCTGGCAATCGCAAAAGAGTTAGGAAACTATGGTTACGAGAGCGTCAATTTAAATCTGGGGTGCCCGTCCGGGACGGTCGTGGCAAAGCACCGCGGCGCAGGATTTCTTGCGGTGCCGGAGGAACTGGATCACTTTTTAGAAGAGATCTTTGCGGAATGTCCGCTCCGGATCTCCGTCAAAACACGTGTCGGTGTCAATGATGCCGGGGAGTGGGAGCATCTTCTTTCCATCTATGAAAAATTTCCGATGGAGGAACTGATCATTCATCCGCGTGTACAGAAGGACTTTTATAACAATACTCCGGATATGGAAGCGTTTTTATATGCGGTAGAAAACAGCAGACATACGCTATGTTACAACGGTGACATCTGCTCCGTGGAGGATTACCGGACATGGAGACAGCAGATGGAAGAAAAAAGGAAATGTGCTTTTATGCAGGAATCCGGGCAGCAGACGGATCCGGAGGACACTGGCAGCCTGGTGTCCCATCTCATGCTTGGAAGAGGAGTTTTAAAAAATCCGGGTCTGATCGGAGAACTCACAGGACATGCGCCGATCACAAAGGATCAGTTTCATGCGTTTCATGATGACATATTAAAAGGATATCTGGATGTGATGTCAGGGGAGCGCAACACGCTGTTTCGTATGAAAGAGCTGTGGTTTTATTTTGCAAAATATTTTACAGAACCCGAAAAATATGTAAAGCAGATCAAAAAGACGCAGCATGTGGCGGAGTACCGTGTGATTGTTGATAATCTGTTCCGCGAGCAGGAATGGGAACAAAAATAAAAAGTAAAATATTTTATAAAAAAGTAAAATAAATAATTGTAAAATAAAAATGATTTTGCTATTGTAGAGTTAGATATCATACAGAAATGGAGGAGCCGTATGAGAAAACAAAGCAAAATCATTTTTTATGCAGGAATTGTATTGGGGGTTGCTGCAGTGCTTACGGGGGTGGCACTGTCGGGGGGAGAGAAGATCCCGAAGGATTTTACAGTGAGTTATGATGGAATCAAAACGGCGGATATTACGGCGGGCGTCAGTGTACATGATCCATCCGTGATAGAGGCGGACGGTACCTATTACATTTTCGGATCGCATATGTCAGGGGCATCATCTGAGGATCTGCGGAACTGGACATCGATCGGTGACGGATATACGCAGTCGAATCCGATCTTTGAGGATCTGCTTGGAACAGAGCATGTATTTGATTATACGGGAAGCAGAGACTCTGTGATACCGACTGACGATGGGACTTATCATGTCTGGGCACCGGACGTGGTCTATAACAGGGCACAGGACTTATATTATATGTATTTCTGTACGTCCTCGACATGGAATGCATCGAATCTGTGCTATGCTGTTTCAGATAAACCGGAGGGACCGTATACATGGAAGGGAGCACTCATTTATTCCGGATTCGCGAAAGATACGATCGAAGCAACTGATGTGCTCGATTATGTGGACATCAGCTATGCAAAAAAGAACTACATCATCGCGGGAAATAAATATAACTATGAGAAATATCCAAATGCGATCGATCCGACCGTCTTTTATGATGCGGACGGAAAAATGTGGATGGTCTATGGCTCGTGGTCAGGTGGAATTTTCCTGTTAGAGATTGATGAGAAAACGGGATTGGTCATCCATCCCAAAGAAGATGAGAAAAACGGCGTGGATCCGTATTTTGGAAAACGCCTGCTTGACGGCGGACACAAATCGATCGAGGGACCTTACATTCTCTATGATGAGGAAAGCGGATATTATTATCTGTTTGTTTCCTATGGTTCCCTGACGAGAGAGGGAGGATATCAGATGCGTGTGTTCCGCTCAAAAACGGTGGATGGAGAGTATGTCGATATGAATGGGGCATATCCGGGGATGTGGGATGACAATGCAGCTTATGGCTTAAAACTTTCCGGCAATTATTATCTGCCGGGTCTTAATAAGGCATATATGGCGACCGGGCACAATTCAGCTTTTGTGGATGAAGATGGAAAGAAATATATTGTATACCACACGCGCTTTGACAACGGGCAGGAGTATCATGAACCCCGTGTGCATCAGTATTTCCTGAATCAGGATGGATGGCCGTGTATGCTTCCGTATGCGACGGACGGTGAGACGATCGCAGAGAGCGGTTATGACATTTCGGAAGTGGCGGGAACTTATTATGTGATCAACCAGGGAACTGCGATCAGTGCCAGGATTGCACAGCCGGTAAAACTGGTACTGATGGAGAATGGAAACGTGTACGGCGAAAACTTAGAAGGCATCTGGAGTATGGAGCAGGGCACCTGTTATATGACGATCACATACGGGGAAAAAGAATATAACGGTGTATTCTGTCAGATGAAAGATGAGGCAGGCACGGATGTCATGACATTTTCTGCGGTTGGAGCAAATGAGAGTGTCTGGGGCGTTAAATATTTTGAGTAAAATGAAAGCAAAGACGTGAGAAACGGCAGACGGAGCATAAAATACTTGCAAAGAACTCTTTCCCATGGTAATGTGGTACGTATCTAAAGTTTTGGGAAAGGAACGGGTACAAATGTTAAAAGCGATTGATGATTTCGTCTGGGGAGTTCCACTGATCGTGTTGATCTTAGCGGTTGGTATCTTTCTTACGATCCGGCTGCGTGGACTTCAGATCACGAAACTGCCACTTGCCATAAAACATATGGTGGCAAATGAAAAAAACGGAGAACACGGGGAAGTTTCAAGTTTCGGCGCACTCTGCACAGCATTGTCTGCAACGATCGGAACAGGTAACATTGTCGGCGTGGCAACCGCGCTTGTCGCCGGAGGACCGGGTGCACTGTTCTGGATGTGGATCGCAGCACTGCTTGGAACGGCGACGAAATATTCCGAGTGTCTGCTTGCAATTAAATACCGTGTTGTGGCAAAGGACGGTCATATCGTCGGAGGACCGTTTTATTACATCGAAAACGGAATGGGTGAAAAATGGAAATGGCTCGCAAAAATTTTTGCATTTTTCGGTGTCGGAGTAGGTTTACTTGGAATCGGAACTTTTACGCAGATCAACGGGATCACAAGTGCCGTGAACAATTTCTTTGATCCGCAGAATACATGGACGGTGGAACTGTTTGGCAGAACCTATTCCTGGACGGTTGTGATCGCAGGTATTATTCTGACACTGTGTGTGGCACTGGTTATCATTGGCGGTATTAAGCGTATTTCCACAGTAGCACAGGTTGTGGTACCTTTTATGGCACTGCTTTATGTCGTTGTGGTACTGATCATACTATTTACGCATCTTAGCGCAATTCCGGGAGCAATCGTAGAGATCGTGCAGAGTGCATTTGGACTTCGTGCGGCTGCAGGCGGAACCCTTGGATCGATCCTGATCGCCATGCAGATGGGAATTGCCCGCGGAATCTTTTCGAATGAGGCAGGACTTGGCAGTGCGCCGATCGCAGCGGCAGCGGCAAAGACAAACGAGCCGGTGACACAGGGACTTGTATCCATGCTGGGAACGATCATTGACACGGTGATCATCTGTACGATGACCGGACTTTCCATCGTGATCACAGGAGCCTGGGATATGGGATTAGAAGGTGTCTCTGTAACCACGAAAGCATTTCAGATAGGACTGCCATTCCCGGAGCAGGTGGCATCTTTTGTGTTAATGTTATGTCTTGTATTCTTCGCATTTACGACGATCCTTGGATGGAATTATTACAGTGAAAAATGTCTGGAATATCTGGTTGGGGACAAAAAGACTGTTTTAAAGGGATATCGCTGGCTGTATATCCTTGCAGTGTTTATAGGACCATTTATGACGGTATCTGCTGTATGGACGATCGCAGATATCTTTAACGGGCTGATGGCATTGCCGAACCTTGTTGCACTCGTTGCTTTGAGTGGGGTGGTAGTTGCAGAGACGAAGAAATACTTTGAAAAACAGAAATATTAGTGAGAAATAAAAAATGGCGGAGGCAGAGTGCTTCCGCTGTTTTTTTGCCTGGTGATGTAGTCTGCGTTTTTTGATTTTAGAAAAGTATATAATATTTTAGAATAATCTATACAAAACAAAAAATAAGGAGTATACTGTCATAAGAAAGAAACAGTGCGAATGTCATCAGAGGGGAGGATACTGCATGTCAGATGAAAAATCTTTAAAGTACAATGAACCGTGGATTTTACAGCGTGCGGATCCATATGTTTACCGTCATACGGACGGCTCGTATTATTTTACGGCGTCGGTTCCGGCGTATGACGGGATCGTATTGAGACGTGCCGGATCACTGGCGGAACTTTCCGGGGCAGAGGAGGTCATGATCTGGAAGAAACATGAGTCCGGTCCGATGAGTTATCATATCTGGGCACCGGAGATCCACTATCTGTTTGGAAAGTGGTATATTTATTTTGCGGGAGGCGAGAAGGAAGATATCTGGAAGATCCGTCCATATGTGTTAGAGTGCAGCGGGGACGATCCGCTGACGGATGAGTGGGTGGAACTTGGAAAGATGAAACGCGCAGCGGAGGATGAGTTTTCTTTTGAGGCATTTTCGCTGGATGCGACCGTCTTTGAAAATAAAGGTGAATATTATTATGTCTGGGCAGAAAAGGTCGGAGTCGGCAAAATGATTTCAAATCTCTACATTGCAAAGATGGAATCCGGCAATCAGTTAAAAACGGTGCAGGTACTTTTGACCACGCCGGATTACGACTGGGAGCGGAAAGGGTTCTGGGTCAACGAGGGACCTGCCGTGATCCATCATGACGGAAAAATGTTCTTAACATACTCGGCGAGCGAGACGGGTGTGGATTACTGTGTGGGAATGTTATCCATCGATGAGGATGCGGACATTTTAGATCCGCGTTTGTGGAAAAAAGAGCGTTACCCGGTATTAAAAACCTGTGAAAAACTGGGCATTTACGGGCCGGGACACAACTCGTTTACCATGGATGAAGATGGAAATGACGTCATGGTCTACCACGCGCGGACGGAGGCAGAAATTAACGGAGATCCGTTGTACAATCCGAATCGTCATGCGATGCTTATGAAGGTAAAATGGGATGAAGCCGGAAGACCGGTATTTTCCTATGAAAATAAATAAAAAAGGAGAGAAAACAATGGCAAAACTGATCATCAATGAGGAAAACAAAAAGAGTCGTATTGAGCCGGAAATCTATGGACATTTTTCGGAGCATCTGGGGAGATGTATTTATGAGGGAATTTACGTCGGCGAAAAATCGGAGATTCCGAATGTAAACGGCATGCGCACTGATGTTGTGGACGCATTAAAGGAATTAAAAGTTCCGGTACTGCGCTGGCCGGGTGGCTGCTTTGCGGACGAATATCACTGGATGGACGGAATCGGACCGAAGGAAAAGCGTAAAAAAATGATCAACACACACTGGGGTGGTGTTGTGGAAGATAACAGTTTCGGAACACATGAATATATGGAACTGTGCCGTCAGATCGGCTGTAAGACTTACGTTAACGGCAATCTTGGAAGCGGAACTGTCCGTGAGATGTCAGAGTGGGTGGAGTACATGACCTTTGAGGGCGTCTCCCCGATGGCAGATTTGAGAAAAGAAAACGGACATGAGGCGCCATGGAAAGTGGACTATTTTGGTGTCGGCAATGAAAACTGGGGATGCGGCGGAAATATGACGCCGGAATATTATGCAAATGAGTACCGCAGATACCAGACCTATGTGCGCAATTATCACCCGGACCGTCCGATCAAAAAGATCTGCTGTGGTGCAAATGTTGCAGACTATTACTGGACAAAAGGAGTGTTAAATACGGCATTTGACCATGCTGAGCAGTGGCACGGATTTATGGATGGTCTATCACTTCATTACTATGTACATCCGGAGGGCTGGGAGATCAAAGGAAGTTCTACGGACTTTGATGCGGATGTCTGGTATAAGACATTATCGAAGGCGCTTTATATGGAGACATTGATCGAACGCCACGGTGCGATTATGGATGAGTACGATCCGGATAAAAAAGTCGGTATGATCGTGGACGAGTGGGGCACCTGGTATACCTGCGAGCCGGGCACCAATCCGGGATTTTTGTATCAGCAGAATACGGTGCGTGATGCACTTGTTGCAGGTATCACCTTAAATATTTTTAACAAGCACAGTGACCGTGTCAAAATGGCTGCGTTAGCACAGATGGTAAATGTTTTACAGTCTGTACTTCTGACAGAGGGCGGCCAGATGATAAAGACACCGACCTACCATGTCATGCATATGTACCGCCACCATCAGGGCGCAGACCTGTTAGAGAGCACTTTGACCGGGGCAGGTGAGATCGGACCGGATGAGTGGAAAGTACCGAAGATCACAGAGTCCGTATCCATGGATAAAGACGGTGTGATCACCGTCACCATGAACAACCTCTCTGTGGAGGCATCGGAAAAGGTGGAGATCCAGCTTGCAAACCGTGGCTATCATGTGACTGAGGCAAAGATCGTAACCGATTCCGATATGCATGCACATAACACATTTGAGGCACCGGATACCGTGACAGAAAAAGATTTTACTGCCTATGAGGAGACGGAAAACGGCGTGAATGTCACAATGCCGGCAAACAGTGTGATCGAGCTGCGTCTTGCAAAATAAGAAAAAAACTGTCAGCAATGGCGGGAAAATTAGCTGCTGGTCATACTGGAAATATGAACAGTAACGAAAATTACAGGCGGAGATGACATATGGCACAGATCTGTAAAAAGTGTCTGCTGCGCGAAATGGCGGAAGCGGATGCAAAAATGATTGAGAAATATAAAGAGGCGATCAAAAAAGAAGATCAGGTATCAGAGAGCGAGTATGAGAGACGGCTTACTGTCTGCAAAACCTGTGAACTTTTAAACGCGGGAACCTGCGGTGCGTGCGGCTGCTATGTAGAGCTGCGCGCCGCGGCAGCCGTATCAAAATGCCCATATAAAAAATGGTGACAGTTCAGACGGACTGTTACCATTTTTTATTGCGGTAATATTACTTCATTTCCTCCACCGGGGCGTACCCGAGACTCACTTTGATATCCTGGCTGTAATTGCCAAAAGATTTTCCAAAGATCGTAAGTCCGCCGACGTGCCTGGCATCGTCCTCCACAGCCAGGCGGAAGCGGATGCTGCTGTGGCAGTTGAGATGGAAATCATCGATTTTAACGTCGGATATTTTGAGACCGTCGATATAGGTACCTTTTTGATTGATGACAAGTTGTTTTAGCAATCCGTACTGGTTCCAGTTTGCATACCACCAGTCCGGTGTCAACAGACCCTTCACATCGCCAAAATCGCCGGGGGAGGTCCAGTCACCAATATGAATATCATTTAAGTAAAAACTGATATCGGAAGGCCAGTCATTGTTGGTGCCTGGTGCTTCGGAACTAAGTTCTGCGGAAATTGTGATCTGTGTGATTTTTTTGGAAGCCGGGATAAAATTTGGAATGGCATATTCAACATAACCGCGTGTAAACCATAGAATATCAGCGTTATAGCGGTCCGGATGTTCAAAATACCGCGGATCGTCCACCTCGCCGATCAGGGCATCTGCGGAGGCGAGCCCGCAGGTCGGGCAGATCTGATAATTTGTATAATGGCCGACTTTTAATTCCGTATGATAAACATTCTCAATTTCGGCAGGCTTTTCTAAATCGATCAGGATTTTATCTAAATGGATCGAACAGATCTTCTGATTGCCGTGAACAGCAGATTCACTGGATGTTGTGATCAGTCCGCAGTTCTCAAGTTTTTTGATATGGCTGGTTAAGGCACCGTTTGTAATATTTAAACGGGAGGCAAGTTCATTCATGCTCATATTGTCGTTTTCCAGCAAAATATTTAAAATTTCAATTCTCACATCAGAACCGAGTGCCTTAAAAAGTTCTAACCCTTCATTCAACGAAGTGATGTGTAACAAGGAAATCCTCTCCTTTCAAAATCTGTAAAAATCACAGAATGACACGTTCTAAACTGTAATCATTGCCTGAAAGTGTCAGGATTGCAAGACTTTTCGAATCTCCACGTCCGTCACTGGCACTGCCCGGATTAATATAAACTTTATTGAAACGTTTATAAAATGTATAGTGATGAGTATGACCAAAGATAAGAAAATCAGCATCTGTCAGGTCAAATGGAAGATCAAACTGATTATGAACCAGAAAAAAAGTCTTGCCGCCAATGCGGAACTGTAAAAATTCAGGAAGATTTTTGGCCCAGTCACCGCGGTCATTGTTGCCTCGGACCATATAAAGCGGAATGCCAAAGTTCCGGAAACAGTCATAATTTTTCTGCGTACAGAAATCGCCTGCATGGATCAGATAATCGCAGCCGTCTAAATGACGGTGCCACTCTTCACGGAAAATACCGTGTGTATCAGAAATAATGCCAATTTTCATAAAATTCTCCATTCTTGCGTGAAAAATGTTATTTTCATACTAATTTTCTCCATTAAGTAAAAAAATAATTAGATAAATTATATAGGAAAAAAGTATGGAAGTCTAGAAGAAAGAAAAATATTCATAAAAATACTTTTTTATTTTAAAGTAATGTAGTATAATGTTCGGGGGATCAATTAGTTAATTTTTTAACGGGAGAGGGAGAATGGAAAGCTCGGTATTGGAGGAAAAGGTTTTTCATAAAGTTATGAAAAACGTACCGTTTGGTCTTGTTGTGAGCAGTGAGGGCAGAAAACGCAAGGTGTATTATGTGAATACGATGGCGTACCATATGCTCGGTTACACGAGGGAGGAATTTATTGAAAAAGTACAGGACGGCTGGAGCCGGTTTGTGGATATTGACTTAAGAATGGTCATGAGGGAGCATCATGAAGAGATTCTGACAGGGGAGTCATTTGAACTGACTGCTCAGACAGAGACGAAAGACGGAAATAAAAAGTGGCTGTCTTTTCGTGTGATGGTATCCATGGATGTTATATCCTCGCAGTTAAAACCGGTCAGTTATATTACGATCACGGATGTAACGGAGAAAGTGGAAAAAAACAGACGTTACGCGAGAGAAAGAGAATATTTACGGGATTGTGCAGCCAGAGATTCCATGACGAGACTGTTAAACCGTGGTACGATGGAAGATCGTATCAAAGAAGAACTGGAGTCAGTGGCAGAAGGACAAAATTATGCATACATTGCTATTGATCTGGATAATTTTAAGCAGGTCAATGATGTGTATGGCCACTGGGTTGGCGACCGCGTCATTATGAGTGTGTCTAATATTTTAAGGGAAGTCTACGGTAATCAGGTCAGCATTGGACGTATGGGCGGGGATGAATTCGCAGTATTTCTTCCGGATGTAAAAGACCGTATGTGGATACAGGGGCAGGCAGATGAAGTGCTGTACCGGCTGCGCAGACAAAAAGAAATGATCGGAATGGCGGAGGAGCCGACAGCAAGTATTGGCATCGCATTCGGCCCTGAGGATGGCACAAGCTTCCGTGAACTGTATCACAGAGCGGATGCAGCACTCTATCAGGTCAAAAAGGAAGAAAAAAACAGCATAGCAATTTACACAATGATATAAGCTTTTTTTTGGTACATTTTACCTATTGAAAAAATGAATCAAAAATTATAACATCTAATTGTTATATGACTGACGGAAAAAGTGGAAGAACCACATGAAGTATAACGTTTACAATGCCGACCGTCTGGGCGAGATAACCCGGACTGTCGGTTTCTTTTATTCTTAAAGATATTCTTCTTACAGGAATCCTTTTGTATGAAAAAAAGAACAGTTCCGGAAACGAAGCGGATATTGACAAGCAGTGATGGAACATGATATATTCACTGCGTTAGAGCTAACTAACAAAAGTTAGAAATAACTACCAATATTTTCCAGCAATACAAAAATATTGGGGGATCAGATCCGTTTTATACAGGTAAACCATAGTTTTCAGCAAACAGGAGGAAAAATAATGCAAAACGAATGGAGAGATTTTAATGGTGGAGCATGGGAGAATGAAGTAAACGTCAGAGACTTCATCCAGAGAAACTATAAGCCATATGATGGTGACAGCTCTTTCTTGGAGGGACCGACAGAGGACACCACAGCACTCTGGCAGGATGTACTCGAGCTTTCAAAACAGGAGAGAGAGGCCGGCGGCGTGCTCGATATGGATACAAAGATCATTTCCACGATCACTTCCCATGGACCTGCGTACTTAGACAAAGATAAGGAGAAGATCGTAGGTTTCCAGACAGATAAACCATTCAAACGTTCCTTACAGCCTTATGGCGGTATCCGTATGGCAATTAAGGCATGTGAAGATAACGGGTATAAAGTAGACCCGGAAGTGGTAGAATATTTCACAACACACAGAAAGACACACAATGCGGGTGTGTTTGACGCTTATACACCGGAGATGAGAGCCTGCCGTTCCGCACATATCATCACCGGACTTCCGGATGCATACGGGCGCGGACGTATCATCGGCGACTACAGAAGACCTGCACTTTACGGTGTAGACCGTCTGATCGAAGATAAGCAGGAGCAGTTAGATTCCACACGCACCATCATGTATTCCGATGTTATCCGTGAGCGTGAGGAGTTATCGGAGCAGATCAGAGCCCTTAAAATGTTAAAAGAATTAGCAAAGATCTACGGATGCGATATTTCCAAACCGGCAACAAATGTTCTTGAGGCAGCACAGGCTGTATATTTTGCCTACCTTGCAGCAGTCAAAGAGCAGAACGGTGCGGCAATGAGTCTAGGACGTACCTCTACGTTCTTAGACATCTATGCAGAGCGCGACCTTCGTGAGGGTACATTCACGGAGAAAGAGATTCAGGAGATCATCGACCAGTTCATCATGAAACTGCGCTGCGTAAAATTTGCCCGTACACCGGAGTACAACAGTATTTTCGCCGGAGATCCTACCTGGGTAACAGAGTCGATTGCCGGAATCGGTGTGGATGGAAGACATATGGTAACCAAGATGTCTTACCGTTACTTAAATACTTTAAACAACATCGGAGCAGCACCGGAGCCAAACCTGACTGTTTTATGGTCTGTAAAACTTCCGGAGAACTTCAAAAAGTTCTGTGCAGAGATTTCCATCAAACATTCTGCGATCCAGTACGAAAATGATGACATCATGCGTGTGGTTCACGGCGATGACTACGGTATCGCATGCTGCGTATCTTCCATGAGAATCGGAAAAGAGATGCAGTTCTTCGGAGCCCGTGCAAACCTTGCAAAATGTTTACTCTATGCGATCAACGGTGGTGTGGATGAGATCAGCGGCAAACAGGTAGGACCGAAATATCGTCCGATCACTTCCGAGTATCTTGACTACGACGAGGTATGGGATAAATACAAAGACATGATGAAATGGCTTGCAAGTGTCTATGTCAATGCATTAAACATCATTCACTACATGCATGACAAATACTGCTACGAGAGAATGCAGATGGCATTACATGACAAACAGGTAAGACGCTGGTTTGCAACCGGTATTGCAGGATTTTCCGTAGTAGCAGATTCCCTTTCTGCCATTAAATATGCAAAAGTAAAACCGATCCGTGATGAGAACGGTATTACAGTAGACTTTGAGATTGAGGGAGATTTCCCGAAATATGGTAATGATGATGACCGTGTGGATGAGATCGCAAAAGAGGTTCTTCATACCTTTATCAAATATGTAAAAGGAAATCACACCTATCGCGGTGGTATCGCAACAACTTCCATTCTTACCATTACATCCAATGTATCCTATGGTAAGAATACAGGAGCAACCCCAGATGGAAGAAAGAAAGGTGTTGCGTTTGCTCCGGGTGCAAACCCAATGCACGGACGTGATAAAAATGGTGCAGTTGCTTCTTTAGCTTCTGTTGCAAAGATGCCATTTATGGATGCGCAGGATGGTATTTCCAACACCTTTACCATCGTGCCGGATGCACTTGGAAAGACGGAGGAAAGCTCTGAAACAAACCTTGTGGCACTGCTTGACGGCTATGCAGAAAAAGGCGGTCACCACTTAAATGTAAACGTATTAAATAAGGAAACACTGCTTGATGCACAGAAGCATCCGGAAGAATATCCGCAGCTTACGATCCGTGTATCAGGTTATGCAGTAAACTTCATCAAACTGACCAAAGAGCAGCAGGATGAGGTAATTGCAAGAACATTCCATGAACTGATGTAAAAATAAGGAGATCACAATGGGCTATATTCATTCTCTGGAATCATTTGGTACCGTGGACGGTCCGGGGGTGCGTTTTGTCGTATTCTTCGAGGGCTGCCCGATGCGCTGCCAGTATTGCCACAACCCGGATACATGGGTGCTGACTGATGGAAAACAGATGGAGGCGGACGAGATCATCGACCGCTTCCTGCGCAATGCCTCGTTTTACCGGACTGGTGGAATTACCGCCACCGGTGGCGAGCCGATGCTTCAGATCGATTTTCTGACGGAACTGTTTGCGAAGGCAAAGGCGCACGGAATCCATACCTGTTTAGATACGTCTGGTATTATGTTCCCGGGATTTCCGGAGGATGGAGAAGCCACATCAGATATCACACTGGAAAAAATAGACAGGCTTCTTGATGTCACAGATCTTGTAATGCTTGACATTAAGCATATCCGTGACGAGGATCACCGGAAACTGACCGGACATTCCAATAAGAATATTCTGGCATTTGCAAGATATTTAGATCAGAAGAAAAAGCCGGTGTGGATCCGTCATGTCGTTGTTCCCGGCATCACATTTGAGGAGGCAGAATTGACGGAACTCGGACACTTCCTAAAGACACTTTCCAATATGGAAAAATTGGAAGTACTGCCATATCATGCACTTGGCAAGGTCAAGTATGATAATCTTGGCATGGATTATGTGTTAAAAGATACACCGCAGCTTACCAAAGAGGAAGCAAAAAAAGCGGAACAGATGATAAGGGATGCAATGTCATAATGGCGAGTCATTATGACATTGCATCCCTTGTTAAATGTGTAATATTGATCGTGCCAGCGAATGATGCACATTTTTACAAGAATATTACAGGAAAATATAAATATTCTGAAAAATATATAAAAAATGATATATTGTATTGAAATATTTGTGGAAAGTGCTATAATAAAACCATGATATAAATCTGTATCAAATAAACGGCAAAGGGGTTGGACATCATGAGAATCAAGATTACAGGAAGAAACATTGAATTAACCGATGGTATCAAAGATGCAGTGGAGGACAAGTTAAACAAATTAGAGAAATACTTCACTCCGGACACAGATGTCTATGTAACACTGAGCGTAGAGAAGGAACGCCAGAAAGTGGAAGTTACGATTCCAATGAAAGGAAACTATATTCGTTCTGAACAGGTCAGCAATGATATGTATGTATCAATTGATCTGGTAGAAGAGGTTATTGAGCGTCAGTTAAAGAAATATAGAACGAAACTGGTTACGAAACAGCAGAGCGCAGCATCCGTTTTCAAACAGGATTTCCTGGATGCAGCATCAGACGATGATGAAGAGATCAAGATTATCCGTTCTAAGAAGTTCGATATGAAGCCGATGTATCCGGAAGATGCATGTGTACAGATGGAGTTATTAGGACATGACTTCTTCGTATTTATCAATGCTGAGACCGAAGATGTCAACGTTGTATACAAGAGAAAAGGCAACACATACGGATTGATCGAACCGGAATACTAAAATGGATCATTGCAGAATTGTGCTGTGAATACAAAGAACCCACCCTGCGGCAAGCACCTTGCCGCAGGGTGGGTTTTTGCAGTACATCATAATAGATTTCCTTGTGTGACGTGAAGCATTTGTCGAAGATAAGATGTTGGGGCAAATAGTGATTCACAACATAACGACTGACAAATTGCAACAAGCCGGGAATACTTTTGTGACTTTGGAAGAAAATTAGGAAATCTTAGCCTGCCTGTCAATTCAATTCACAGTGATGTTCTGCCACGGATGGCAGAACAAGGCTTCACGAGCCATGGAAGGCTCGTTGAACGCCGTTCATGTCACTTTGAGAAAATCTAATCAGGCAGACTTAGATTTCCTTATTTTCGTACAATGGAACAAAACAGACCCGGCTTGTTGCAATTTGTCAATCAAGAAATTTGAAATCAATATTTGTTCCAACATCATTATTATTTATGGAAAAACGAAACACAGATGGCTCCCGGTCCCGCATGTGTACCGATCGTACTCCCAATCGTGCTGATTGGCAGCTCTTTTGTCTGTCCGGCCCAGAGATCTGCGCTGTCCGCAATATACTTCCGGAGCAGTGAGTCGTCGAGCCCGCTGTAGCCTAACATATACGGCATGGAAAAATCGATACCGTTTTTATTTTTCACTTCCTGGATCAGGATGTTATTTCCGTTTTTCGATCCTCTGGCCTTTCCTAAGATCGCAACCTCACCTTTTTCAATGGCGATGACAGGCTTGATGGATAAAATATTTCCCGCCCAGGCGGCAGTCTTTGAGATGCGTCCGCCCTGTTTTAAATACTCAAGGGTATCAAAGACGGCTAAGACACAGACATCTTTCTTTTTCTCTTCGAGTTTTTCGGCGATTTCTTTCGCAGAAAGCCCCTCATCGCGCAGCTTTACGGCATAAAGGACAAGGATCTGTTCGCCCAGACATACATTTAAACTGTCAACTAATGTAATACAGTCCTCATAGCCATCAAGCGCAATGTGTGCACTCTGGTATGTACCGGATAAAAGAGAGGACAGACAGATCACAACGGCGGTATCGCCGGCTTCTTTTACTTCTTTGAATTTCGCTTCAAAATCATGTGGAGATACCTGGCTGGTCGTCGGGATTGTTCCGCATTCGATCAGTTTTTCATAAAATTCTTTATGGGAAATGGTAACACCGTCTAAATATTCCGTTTCGCCAAAAATTGTCTTTAAAGGCATATAATCAAGATTTAATGCATCCGCACGTTCCTTTGTGAGATCAGATGCGGAATCAACAATAATTCGTACACTCATTTTTTTCCCTCCGGATAAAATAGTTTGACTATCAAACAAAAATAAATATAAAGTATGATGAAAAGAATGTCAAGATATTTTGATTATCAAAGTATCAAAATAAAAATCAAATGTAGTTGACAAAAATCGACAGACATAAGATACTTGTGTAGTATCAATGCCTGCATGACAGTAGTGTAAAAGTGGAAAATTATATAACAGAGCAGAAGAAAGCGGAAGAAATGTATAACGGGGCAGAGATTCTGGTGGATCTCGCAAGAAGGTATCCGGAACTATGGAATGAAATAGACAGGCAGTGCACTTTAAATAGAGAGCGGTATGGATTGCTCTGTGAAATATTGCTGGCGGGGGACGAGGAACGCTGTGAGGATGTGGTTGCAAAGATATACCGGTACGGGAGTATGATCGGAAAACAGGATCTGATTGGAAGACAGATATTTTTGTGGCTGCTGCAGGCACTGAGGATGGAAGAAATCGCAATGCTGTAGAAATGGGTTTTATCGTGAAAGAGGCCAGCAGCAGGCAAAGAATTTTATGAGTCAGGAATCTTTTCCGGTACGGGAAAACGGGGAATAAAAGAAAAAATGGTGCCTGCCGGGGGCATTGCCGTGAGGCAGAAAAATAAATAAGAAAGGATGTCATGCAGGCATAAAAAGTACAAAGGAATGTGCAAATTCCTTGCCACACAAAGAAAAAAGGTATACTATAAAGCAGAAATGTTTTTATGAGATAGTAAGGAGAGTATACCATGAAGATTGTTGTTTTAGCAGGTGGTTTAAGTACAGAGAGAGATGTTTCCTTTAAGACCGGAGATATGGTGGCAAAGGCATTGAGAGAGAATGGACATCAGGTAATCTTACTTGATGTATTTATGGGATACAGTGATAAAAAAGAAGATCTGACAGGTATTTTTGACCGGAGTGAGGAAGTCAGTGTAAAAGTATCCGGAATACCGGAAACTGCACCGGATCTTGCAAAGGTAAAAGCGTCCAGAAAAGATCAGTCAGACAATTTCTTTGGACCGAATGTGATCGAATTATGCCAGATGTCCGATATCGTTTTTATGGCACTGCATGGAGAAAACGGAGAAAACGGCAAGATTCAGGCCGCATTTGATCTGTTTGGCATCCGCTATACAGGAACCGGTTATTTAAGCAGTGCGCTTGCCATGGATAAGGAGATGTCCAAAAAATTATTTTTGTCAGCAGGCATACCGGCTCCAAAGGGCGCATCCATGAAAAAGGCTGACCGCAGCGACGATATCACAAAACTTGGCATTCAGTTCCCGTGTGTGGTAAAACCATGCTGCGGAGGTTCGAGTATCGGTGTTTCCATCGCACACAATGCGGAGGAATATAAAGCAGCATTAGATGAGGCGTTCCGCTGGGAAGAAAACCTGATCGTGGAAGAATATGTAAAAGGACGTGAGTTCTCTGTCGGCGTGATCGAGGGAAAAGCACTTCCGATCATCGAGATCGCACCGGTACAGGGATTTTATGATTATAAGAACAAATACAAAGCAGGCAGTGCTGTTGAGACCTGTCCGGCAGAACTTTCAGAAGCTGTCACAGAGAAAATGCAGCACTATGCAGAGCAGGTAGCACAGGTACTTGGACTTGATACTTACTCCCGCACGGATTTCCTGTTAGATGAGAAGGAAAACATCTACTGTTTAGAGGCGAATACACTGCCGGGCATGACTCCGACAAGCCTTCTCCCACAGGAGGCACAGGTTGTTGGTGTGAACTTTAACGAACTGTGTGAGAAACTGATCCAGATTTCCCTGGATAAATATGAGAAATAATAAGATATTTTTGTAAAAGTAAAAGCAAAACGAATCCCGGGAAATGAGGTAGATCATGAAAAACATGACACTGGAGCGTATTACGGAAGTATGCGGTGGAGTATATTATGGCAGTGAGGCCGACAAAAAGAAAGAAATTGCAGGAGCTGTGATCGACAGCAGACAGGTAGAGTCAGGATATCTTTTTATTGCGGTAAAGGGAGAAAAGGTGGATGGTCATCAGTTCATTCCGCAGGTGTTTGAAAAAGGTGCACTTGCCGTATTATCCGAACAGGAACTGTCAGATCCGGCGGGACCATATATCAGGGTGGAATCGACACTTGGTGCAATGAAAAAACTTGCAGCATACTACCGCAGAAGTCTTGATATTAAGGTCGTCGGAATTACCGGAAGTGTTGGAAAAACAAGCACAAAAGAGATGATCGCATCGGTTCTTTCACAGAAGTATAATGTGTTAAAGACAGAGGGCAATTTCAATAACGAGATCGGTCTTCCACTTACGATTTTTAAGATCAGGGAGCAGCATGAAGTGGCAGTGCTTGAGATGGGAATTTCAGAATTCGGTGAGATGCACCGTCTGGCTGAAATGGCATATCCGGATATCTGTGTGATCACAAATATCGGATTGTGCCATCTGGAAAATCTGCTGACCAGAGATGGAATTTTAAAGGCAAAAACGGAGAGTTTTGAGCACTTGACACCGGAAGGAACTGCCGTGTTAAATGGAGATGATGATAAGCTCTGTGAGAAAAAGATGGTGAACGGAAAACCGGTGGTATTTTATGGTATCGGAAAAGAAGCGAAGCCTGCAAAGACAGAGCGGGGTGAAAAATATCTTGCCGAAAAGGAAGTATATGCAACAGATGTGGAACCGGTAGGATTAGATGGAACAAAAGCGGTGATACATATTGGTGCAGAGAGCTTTGCAGTGACGATCCCGATTGCAGGAGAGCATAATGTATACAATGCTTTAGCCGCAGTCTGCGTTGCAGGAAAGCTTGGACTTAGTGTGGATGAAATGAAACGCGGGATTGAGTCGGTAAAAACGATCGGAGGAAGAAGTAATCTGATCCACAAAGGCGGGATGACGATCATCGATGACTGTTACAACGCAAACCCTGTTTCCATGAAGGCGTCCATCGACGTGCTCGCAGCGGCACCTGGAAGAAAAATCGCAGTGCTTGGAGATATGGGAGAACTTGGCGAAAATGAGCAGGAACTGCATGCCATGGTCGGAGAACATTTCGAAGGAAAAGGAATCGATGCTTTGTTTGCAGCCGGTGCATTATCAGAGAATCTGGCACAGGCAGTAGGAAAATGCAGTAAGGAGACGGAGGTTCATTACTTCAAAACAAAAGATGAGCTGATGGAAGAATTACTGCCTTATGTAAAAAGCGGTGACACGGTTCTGGTAAAGGCATCCCACTTTATGGGATTCACGGAGGTCGTAGGACAGCTTACAAAGTAAGAAAATGTAGTGAAAATACGAAGCTATGACAGCTTATAAATGAATAAAAAAGAAAATCCCCGGATCACGGAATTGGTGATCCGGGGATTCTATTTTAATTCATAGGAAATTACGTCCTATGAATTAAAAAGCCCTCCGGGCGGGATGCGCATCTCGCGGAGTAGAAGTTAGCTGTAAACAGCACCGCTCGAGCGCGAAAGAGTCGCAAGCGACGCTTTGTTCCAGATCTTAAATCTGCGGATTATTTTTCTCGAGCATTTCAGCGATCACACCCTGACAGTGCGAACCGAGTTTTTTGCGTGTATCTTTGTCTAAAGATTTCGGGTCGATTGGTTTGCCGTATTCTACGATGACATGTACCGGTTTTACCTTTGGAAAATGTGCTTCTAAAATATCGGCGGAGCCGGAAATTGCCATAGGTACGATCAGACATCCGGTTTTTTCTGCCATTTTAAAACTACCCTCTTTGAATGGGAGCATCAGGTCCTCTGTCTTATTGCGTGTTCCCTCAGGGAAAATACACATCGAAATCCCGTTTTTGATATTGTCGATTCCTGCAAGGATCGTTTTTAACGCTTCTTTGACATCCGAACGATTGATGAACAGACAGTGCAGTCTGGTCATCCAGACAGATAAAAGAGGAACCTTTTTCATGGAATCTTTTGCTACATAACCGGTCAGGCGCGGACAGCGTGAGTAGGTGATGATGATATCGAAATAACTCCTGTGATTGCCAATATAGAGAACAGGCTGGTCTTTTGGAACATTTTCTTCTCCGATAATGGTAAGTCTGGTGCCACAGATAAACAGAATGACACGAAATGCCCACTGCACCATGCGGAGCTGGCTGATATCAGCAGCCTGACGATTGAATTTTCCGATGATCCATTCAACAAAAAGGACAGGAATACCGATGATCAGGTAGAGTATAGCAAAAAGCAATGCAAGTATTGCGCGTAACATAGTACGTCCTTTCCGGGGAGATCCCCCAAGTTTTATATACCCACATTATATCGGGTATCTATGGGAAAAACAACTAAAAAAGACATATTTAAAGACAGGGAGGCATATATTAAGATAGAAGCGAAAACTGGGGGCAGGTGTAGTGAAACATGTTTCGAAAGTATCTGGTAAAAATATGCGGGATCAGTCTGCTGATGGCAGGACTGATCAGCGGATGCAGTATTGAGCAGACAAATGAAACAAAAGTCAGTGATCTTACATATACGATCGTTGAGGAATCCGAGACACCGGAAGAGTTAAAGACAATGATCGAGGAAAAGAAAACGGCGGATTTTAAACTTACCTATGAGAGGGAGGATGATCTGTATATCGTGCGGGGATATGGGGAGCAGGCGACGGGAGGATACAGTATCTGTGTGAGGGACTGTTATCTGACCACAAACGCAGTGGTATTTGATACAGAACTCATCGGACCGAGAAAGGGTGAAGTTACAAATGCGAGTCCAAGCTGTCCTTATATTGTAATACAGGTAAAAAACCAGGACAAAAGTATCATTTTTGAGTAAATATTCTTAAAATTTTTTTAAATAATTTAATTATGTTTGACAAAAATTTAGCACAGTGCTATTCTAAAGCGGAAAAGAAATTCGGTGGAAACGATCATTACGATGATAAACGATCGCGAGATGCCGGATTAAGGAGGTAGAACACATGCAACAGGCAGACATCAGAAAAGTTCGGGCATCCGTGCATCAGCAGTGCGGGAAAAAAGTAATGATTCAGCTTGACCGAGGACGCAATAAAGTTGACATCCAGGAAGGCGTCATCCAGAATGCTTACCCAAGCGTATTCACGATCCTGGTAAATGATGAGCGTGAAGAAAATCCACCTCAGTTATTATCATTCAGTTATTCTGATATTATTACAAGAGATATACGCATGAAGTTGTGCTAAACAGGTATAAAATCCTCCATGTCCGAATAAGATGGTTACAAAGATTCGGAATGGGGGACTTTTTTTGGAATTTCAGAAAATAAAATTACATAGAAGTGAAAAAAACGGAGCTGCAGTCACACAGATCACACTGGATGATGACTATAATGTACCGGATTACAGACAGGATATCGTAAAAGTCATAAAAGAACGCGGGGAACTGCGCTTTGATGAGGTAAAAGCGATGGAGGGGGCTGCATGGATCAAGGGCAGTCTGGTTTTTAAGGTGCTTTACCGGAGCGATAAGCAGGAAGGAAAAATAAGCTGTCTGCGCGGTGAGATTCCTTTTCAGGAACGGCTTAACATGGATGGTCTGAGCGAATATGATGCAGTTCATGCCACAGGGGATATGGAAGATCTTACGATCGGAGTGATCAATTCCCGGAAGTTAAATGTCCGCGCGGTCATTGTTTTGACGGCATCGTCAGAAAAAGAAGTGGATGAGGAGCTGACCTGTGAACTCTCAGATGGCAGTTCCTATGAACAGAACATTGTAGAGAAGGAAGCGTTAAAGCTGCTTGTGGTGCGACGTGATATCTGCAGACAGAAAAGTGAGGCAGTGCTGCCGTCGAGTAAACCGAATATCCGTGAAATACTCTGGCAGAGTATGCAGCTGCGCAATGTTGAAAGCAGGCTTGTGGAAGGAAATATCAGACTTTCCGGGGAAATACTGGTTTCCATACTGTATAATGATGAGGAGGAAGGGGAGCATCTGTCCTGGTATGAAACGACAGTCCCGCTGGATGCACAGGCAGAGTGCGGTGTTATGGAGGATGACTGTATCTGGCAGGTGCAGATGGTACCTTTGACAATGGAACTGGAAGTCAAACCGGATTATGACGGGGAAGAAAGGATCCTTGTCATGGAGCTGGCATTAGATACACACATCCGTATCTGGAAGGAAGAAAAGATAAGACTTTTAACAGATCTGTATTCACTGCAGAAAGAGGTAAAACCAGTCTTCCGTGAATGCCCGCTGGAGCGTCTTCTGGTTAAAAATGCTGCAAAATGCAGAATGACAGAACAGATGGAATTAAAAGAAGATAAAGAAAAAGTTCTTCAGATCTGTTCCTGTGAGGGAAAAGTGCTCTTAGAACGTCAGGAAATAAAAACAGATGGTGTTCTTGCGGAGGGAACGGTTGAGGTCAATATTTTGTACATTACACCGGATGACCATATGCCGGTTGGAGCAGTGCAGGAAATTTATCCGTTTTCACAGCTTGTGGAGATTCCGGAAATGTCAGCGCAGGCGAAAGTGGAGTTAGATGCTTCCTTAGAGCAGCTCTCAGCGGTGATGCTTGATCAGGAACACGTTGAGATCCGGGCGGCAGTACGGCTGGATCTGATTGCCTTTGTGCAGGAAGTCATACAGAATATCGAGGAGGCCACAGAGTCGGAACCGGATCTTGAGATGCTCAGGAACAGGCCGGGGCTGGTGGGCTATATCGCAAAGGCAGGAGATGATCTCTGGACGATCGCCAAGGAAAATCATACGACCATACAAAATATCATGGAGACAAATCACAGAAAAAGTGAGGTACTTCTGGCGGGCGAAAAGGTTTTGATCGTAAAACAGGTCGGATAAAATATTAAGTATTTGTGAATTTCTGGAAATCCTAACAAACATAGATGAAAGTGTGATAAAATATATAAGTACGGCTTCTGCCCACTGCAGCCTGCCGTGCTTATTTTTGATTCGTAGGAAATTATGTCCTATTCTTTTATAAATGACAGAAGGAGAAATACTTGATGAAGTGGGAAAAGGCATTAAAATATACAAGAAAACATAAAAGAATGATCGCAGTGATGATGGCAGGTGTGATCGGATTTGCGTGTTTTTACTCTGCAGATGCATCCGTGATAAAAGATGCGAAGAAGAAGAAAAATGAGGCGCAGCAGAATTTAGACAATATCAACCAGCAGATCAATAATATACAGAGTGAGCAGAGCAAGGTAAAAAGCCAGATGGCGGCGTATGATGAACAGCTGATGTCGCTTTTGACCGATATGGAACTGTTGAAAACGGATATTGATAATAAGGAAGGCGAGATTGATCAGGCAAAGACGGATCTCGCCGCAGCACAGGAAAAAGAACAGCAGCAGTATGCAGATATGAAAAAAAGAATCCAGTACATGTACGAAAACGGAGATGACACATTTCTGGATGCACTTGTGGAGTCGGAAGATATCTCAGACCTTTTAAATCGTGTGGAGTATGTATCGGAAGTATACAGTTATGACAGGGAGCTTTTAGTGGCTTATCAGGAGACCGTACAGCAGGTGGCGGATTTAGAGTCACAGTTAGAGCAGGAATTAGCGGATATGGAGGAGCTGAAACAAAGTTATGATCAGCAGGAGGCTTCCCTGAATCAGGTTATTAATGAAAAGAAGGCACAGATTGCAGATTTTGATTCACAGCTTTCAAATGCAAAAACACTGGCAAGCCAGTACGCGTCCACGATCCGCAAACAGAACGAGGTGATCGCACAGGAACAGGCGCGTCAGGAAAAAGCCCGGAAAGAAGCAGAAGAGAAGGCAAAGAAAGCGGCGAAGGCAGGCACAAAAACCAGTAATTCTGCCACAACGGCATCTACGGACAGCGGAACAACAACAGACAGTACAGGGGGAAGTTCCTCTTCCAATAATACAGCTTCAACGGACGATTCCGACAACAGTTCTTCCGGCAGCAGTTCGACAGGACTGACAAATAACGGTTTAAATCCATCCTACTCTACCGGTGTGAGTGGCAGCAGTGTGGTATCCTATGCGACAAATTTTGTGGGAAATCCGTATGTGTTTGGCGGAAACAGCCTGACAGAGGGGACGGACTGTTCCGGTTTTGTATCCCTTGTATACAGCCATTTTGGCGTATCACTTCCGAGAAGTTCCTATGCGCTTCAGTCAAGCGGACAGGCTGTCAGCTATGAGAACGCACAGCCGGGAGACATTATCTGTTATCCGGGACATGTGGCAATCTATATGGGAGGCGGCAGGATCGTCCATGCATCAACGCCGTCGAGCGGCATCTGTTATGGAAATGCGACTTACCGTACGATCACAATGGTGCGCCGTGTGCTGTAAGGGACACTGATGATAAAAATGCAGCAATAGATATTGAAAAAAATTTATGAATTATATGGAAAATATGCTATAATCAGAGGGAATTATTAGAATCAGGAAGGTAGGATCGTTATGCAGTTTGAAACATTACAAAAAGATATGATAGCAGCCATGAAGGCGAGAGATAAAGTACGCAAGGATGCAATCTCCACACTTGTTTCCGCAGCAAAGAAAGCTGCGATTGATGAGGGATGCAGAGATGACATCAAAGAAGAACTGGTGAACAGAGTAATTTTAAAAGAAATGAAATCAGTAAAAGAGCAGATTGATACCTGCCCTGCAAGCAGAGAGGATCTTTTGGCAGAATATCAGACAAGATATGATATTTTTGCAGAATATGCACCACAGATGATGTCAGCAGAGGAAGTAGAAGCATATATTACAGAGAAGTTTGCCGATGTGGCAGCAAGTAAAAATAAAGGACAGATCATGAAAGCCGTAATGCCGGAGTTAAAGGGAAAGGCAGACGGAAGTGTGATCAATCAGGTGGTGCAGAAATTATGTCAGTAAAAATCGGTAGAAATGATCCGTGCTGGTGCGGAAGCGGGAAAAAATATAAAGCATGCCATCAGGCATTTGATGAGCGCATCGCAATGATCGCTTCACAGGGACACATCGTTCCGACACATGATCTGATCAAGAATGCAGATCAGATCGCAGGCATCAAGGAGAGCTGCAAGATCAATATTGCAGTGCTTGATTATATTGAGAAGCATATTCATGAGGGAATGAATACAGCAGAGATCGATAAGATCGTTTATGATATGACAACGGAGATGGGCGGTATTCCGGCACCGCTGAACTACGAGGGATATCCGTACAGTGTATGTACTTCCGTCAATGATCAGGTATGTCATGGATTTCCGTCAAAAGATGTGATCTTAAAGTCCGGTGACATCATCAATGTGGATGTATCCACGATCTTAAACGGATATTTTTCCGATTCTTCAAGAATGTTCTGCATCGGGGATGTAAGTCCGGAGAAGAAGCGCCTTGTTGAAGTGACCAAAGAGTGCGTGGAGCTTGGTTTGAAAGAAGTAAAACCATGGGGATTTTTAGGCGATATGGGTCAGGCTGTGCATGACCATGCGTTTGCAAACGGCTATACGGTAGTGCGCGAGATCGGTGGACATGGCGTCGGACTTGAGTTCCATGAGGAACCGTGGGTTGGCTATAATACCAAACGCGGACAGGAAATGCTCTTAGTTCCAGGCATGATCTTTACGATCGAACCGATGGTCAATATGGGAAAAGTGGATATTTATGTAGATTCTGAAAATGACTGGGAAGTTTATACTGAGGACGGACTTCCATCAGCACAGTGGGAGATTATGGTACTGGTGACGGAAGACGGTCATGAGGTGCTCTGCTGGTAAAATTCAGGATTTGTGAAATAATGGATATTTCCCAAATAAAAGTGCCTGTAAAGCTTCATCGTGGCAGCGGATAACGTGGCGGTAGATCACGATCGCTGAAATGATACAGCAGCCAAGCCGTATGGAATTTACCGGGACAAACAGGAACACGGTCAGCGTAAACAGTCCGTATGTGATGACAGACCGGAAAGAATGCGGACGCAGTGTGAGTACCAGTGAGAATAAAATATAATAAAAGATCAGACAGAATAACGGATGGATTTCCGGAAACAGTCCAATCATAACTCCGAAAGAGACGGCAATCGCTTTGCCGCCTCTTTCTTTTTGGAAAAACGGAAAAGCGTGGCCGAATACCGGAGCTGCCATGACAAGTGCAAACAGCATGGAATCCCGGTCTAAGATCCTGTCTGCAAGAAAAACCGGGACAGCGCCTTTGAAAAGTTCACAGAGCAGGGAGAGAGTTCCGGCAAAAAAGCCGGCCTGCATGTAGGCATTTGCAACGCCGGGATTGTGGTCGGGGGGAACTTTTGTGATGTCGGTTTTGAAAAATAATCTTGGAATCCAGTAAGCAAACAATGTACTGCCAAGAACGAATCCAAGAAGGATAAAAAGAAAATACGTCATAGTTTCTCCAGTGTTTTTATAATGTGCACGGCAGCGTCAGGTTTCCCGTTTTCTTTCTGGGCCAGAAGCATTTCCTCGCGAAGAGAACGGTTCCCATGCGGATCCTGGGTGTCAGAGAGCAGTCTTTTTCCAAGTGTGATCTGTTTGGCAATGTATTTTGAGGAGACGGAAAGATGTCTTTTTACAAAAAAATTGCGGTTTGCAGTCTCACATCCGGGAATCGGTGCCGTGTGTACGATCGGGATCCGTTTTACTAACGCTTCGGTGGAGGTAAGTCCGCCCGGTTTGGTGAAAATCACATCACAGGCATCCATATAGTCTGCAACCCGGTTGGTGTAGCCTAAAATGTGGACGCGCGGGTTATTTTGGAACTGTTTCTGCAGCACGGTATAAATACGTTTGTTATTGCCGCAGATGATGACCATATGCTCGCCGGATTTTAAACGCAGTGAAAGCTCTGCCGCGAATATGGCAAGTTTTCCAAATCCCATACTGCCGCTCATGACCAGACAGATCGGAACACCCTGTGGAAGATTTAAGGCATTGCGCGCGTGCATCTTTGCCAGGATGCGGTCCTCTGCCGGAGAAAATGCGCCACTGACAGGAATGCCGTAAGGGTATAACCTGTCAGCCGGAATTCCGCGGTGTACATATTCTGAGACACAGTCCTCGTGGGGAAGAAAATATGCATCAAGATCCGTTTCTTCCCAGAACGGAATACAGGTATAATCGGTGCCGATAGCAGCTGCGGGAATCTGTAACATGCCTTTTTTCTTCATGTATGTCAATGTTTCTGCCGGGTAAAGATGCGGCGTTACGATGATATCATAATCATGCTGGCTTAAACAGGCAGCCAGTTTTTTTGCCATCAGTGCATTGGCATAGTAGACCGGTGATTTGTGTTTATTGCTTGAAATTGCCATGCCGATCTTATAGAGCATACCAAAGGCATGCGGCATATGTTTGACAAGTTCCACATAGGCACCGCCTACTGCATGTGAAGTTTTTTTCCCGGAGAGCAGGAACATATCAAGCATGTCGGCGGTGTGACCGCACCGGATGGCTGCTTCCCGGATCGCTTTTCCGGCGGCATTGTGTCCCTCGCCGGTATTACAGGATAAAATTAATATTTTCATAGATACCAGTGTAGCATAACCCGGGCAAAAATTCGATACCTGATCGAAATATATTGATTTTTCACTGGAAATATTGTTAAATAAAGGGGATTTGTGGTACGGGAGGTAAGGTTATGGCGACGATCAAAGAAATCGCAAAAGCCTGCGGTGTGTCGGTAGCTACCGTTTCGAATATCCTGAATAAAAAGCCGGGGGCAAGCGAAGCGACAAGAAATCTTGTGTTAAAAACTGCAAAAGAAATGAATTATATGCCAAACTATGTGGCAAAAAATCTTAAGGCACGCAATACCAGAAGTATCGGAGTCATTGCAGAGGATATGACGATATTCAGTATTCCGGATATTATTGACGGTATTACGGAATATTGTGAAAAGGTAAAATACCAGATTCTTCTGACCAATTTAAGATTGTATAAAAAATATAATGACTATTATTATCACAGAACAGATTATTATGGGCTGGTGGACGAGGAGATCAGGAAACTGATCGCAACGCAGGTGGACGGTATCATTTATGTGACGGCACATGAGCGTATCATGCACTGTATCCCGGATAATTTAAGTATTCCTGCCGTGATGGCATATGGTTATACGGAGAGTAAAAACATCCCGTCCGTAGTTGTGGATGACGAGCGTGGTGCATACGAGATGATCCGTTATCTGATCGCACAGGGACATAAAAAAATCGGAGTGATCACCGGAAAAGCAGACAGCCTTCATGCGCAGGCACGTCTGATCGGATATCAGAAGGCATTGCGGGATGAGGGGCTTTTATATGATCCGGAACTGATCTACTATGGAGACTGGGGAAGAGAATCCGGACATACCGGAGCAGAAGTGCTTTTAAAAAAACAGGTGACGGCAATATTCTGCATGAATGATCTTATGGCAGGCGGATGTTATGACTGGGCAGATGAGTCGGGGATAAAGATACCACAGGAGATATCTGTTGCGGGATACGATAACAGAGAACTGTCAAGCTATTATAAGCCGCCGCTCTCCACGACGGAGCTGCCACTTCATGATATCGGTTACAGGGCTGCCGAGGTTATGATCGGCCTGGTGGAGAAAAAGTCAGGCGAGACGGCAGAACCGCAGGTCTATAAAGTTCCATGTAAGCAGCTGATCCGCCAGTCGATCAAAACATTATAAAAATAAACCGTGATGAACCGCCTCTGATGTCAGGCTTTTGAACTGACTCAGAAGGCGGATTTTTAATTTATAGGAAATTACGTCCTATGAATTAAAAATCCCTCCATGAGTTTATTTGTGAACAGAAGAAGTATTTATGTTCATTATTTCTGGGGAATATGTACTATTTGTGCAACATGCACATGGTTAAACGATTTAAAAAATAATAAAGTTGTGCGAAAAAGCAAAAACTTAGAAAGAAACAGAAAACATGAGAAAATAACATAAAAACAAAAGAATATATATAGATAAATGAAAAATAACAGACTTTAATTATGACAATTAGTATGGTATATATAAACAAGAACGAAACAGAAATCAATCAAAATGACAAAGAAAAGAAAAAACATTTCAGAAAAAAGCAAAAAAGTGTGAATGAAATGTAAATAAACGGAAAATGAACATTTTAGTTCAATTAAACGTTTAACATAACACATGACAGGAGTATAAAGGAGCATTCCTGTTAAGTAACAAATAACCGGTTTGCAAAAAATGAGTGCCACCCATAGAATAATGATTGTTAACTTGGCGGTTAATAAGAATCATTGTTCAAAGGAGACACCCACAAATGAATTATAAGCAGAATGAAAAAATCAATCAAGTAAAAGAATCAACTTTGGTAGTTGGAATCGATATCGGAAGCACGACACAGTACGCCAGGGCATTTGACTGGAGAGGCATTGAGCTTGGGAAAGTCTTTCCGTTCAGCAACAGCAGAGAAGGATTTGAATCTTTCAAAGCATGGATGCAGCATTTACAGGACAAGTATAAGAAGCTGGATGCAATCGTAGGTATCGAGCCGACAGGTCATTACTGGTTTGACCTTGGCGCTTATCTTGAGGATGAGGGCATCCTCCTGGTTATGGTTAACCCTTATGCGGTAAAGCAGACCAAGGAACTGGATGACAACAGCCAAAGCAAGAATGACAGGAAGGATCCGAAGGTGATCGCAAAGCTGGTTACCGAGGGCCGGTATTCTGCACCGTATACACCGGATGGTGTGTATGCTGATTTAAGAATTATGGTGGCCAATCGTAAGAGACTCATCAGGGAGATGACCCAGATCAAAAACAGATTTGCCAGATGGTTCGCCATATATTTCCCCGAGTACACAGATGTGTTTGGGGACTATGAAGCACAGAGCAGTATGCTGCTTCTAAAGAAAGTTTGTACTCCGGAAGCAATCGTGGAACTGGGAGCCGAGAAAATCAATCAAATCTGGCGTGATGCAAAGCTTAGGGCTGTGGGAATGAAAAGGGCAACGACCCTGTGTGAGACAGCAAAACGCAGCATCGGCTTAAAGAAAGGCTCTTCGGCTGCCCAGTATGAAATGAAACTGTTGCTCGAGGATTACGAATACAAAAAGGCACAGCTGGATGCCGTTATGGAGGAAATAGAAAAGCTGTGCAGGAAGATACCCGAAAGCGAGCAGATGCTTGCCATCAAAGGTATAGGAGTAATCACGGTAGCCGGATTTCTGGCAGAAGTGGGTGATGTGAGGCGTTTCGAATCACCCAGACAGATACAAAAGCTGGCAGGACTCTCATTACGGGAGAACAGCTCAGGAAAGCACAAAGGACAGACGACCATAAGCAAAAGAGGTCGGAGTAAGCTGCGGGCAGTACTGTTCAATGCAGCAATTCCGCTGATAGCGAAGAACCCAGAGTTTAAGTCATTGCATGAGTATTACACGACAAGAGCGAACAATCCACTCAAGAAGAAACAATCCGTGATTGCCATCAGCTGTAAGCTGATACGGGTCTTTTATGCCATCCTGGCAAAAGGAGTGACCTATGATGCACAGAAGTTGATTTCTGACATTCACAGGCAGCCGCAGGTAGCGTAAGAAGACCAACTGTGAGATTCAGGAGACGTCCGCCGTAAGGCGCTGAAAGGAACAGAAGAATTTCATAAACATAGAGAGCCAAGTCAGATTTATTTCCATCAGAGCAGAGACTCAGCGAAGGAGCATCATGACGCCCCTTTATGGATAAGCAGAACGAAGGAATTAAGGACCCAGAAGTAAAGGAGATCCTGTATGACATGGGAGGTTAGGCTGCCGTAAGGAGTTGGGGAAAGAAAGGCCGATCATAGCAGAATAAGACGACGTCTTATTTTGTGCACCCTAAACATCCGAATATCCATGATTCATGGCCAAGGGGAATGACATAGACTTAGAAAATATCTCTATGAAGAAATGAAAATGTGAGAAAAAGCGAGTTAACAAGAGAAAAACAAAGATTATTATGGGAGGGAGGAAGTTATGGAGAAGGAAAAACTGACAGATGTGCCGCTGCATCAGATCCAGATCAAAGATGCGTTTTGGGACAAATACATCCGCTTAGTAAAAGATGTCATACTTCCTTACCAGTGGAACACGTTAAATGACAATGTAAAAGATGCGGCGCCAAGCCACTGCATCAAGAACTTTAAGATCGCAGCAGGCGAGGCAGAGGGAGATTTTGAAGGAGCTGTCTTTCAGGATACCGATGTTGCAAAGTGGTTAGAGGCAGTTGCATTTACCTTAGATTCATCCGGAAGAGATGAAAAGTTGGAAAAACTTGCTGATGAGACGATCGACCTGATCGGGAAGGCACAGTGTGAAGACGGATATTTAAATACCTACTTCACGATCAAAGAACCGGACAGACGCTGGACGAACCTGAAAGAAGGACACGAACTTTACACAGCGGGGCACATGATCGAGGCAGCAGCTGCATATTACAATGCAACAGGAAAAAGAAAGTTCCTCGACATCGTTTCAAGATTTGCAGATCTGATCTGTGAGACATTTGGACCGGAGGAAGGAGAGTGTCATGGCTATCCGGGGCATCCGGAAGCAGAACTTGCTCTTGTAAAATTGTACCGGGCAACCGGACAGAAAAGATATTTAGACCTTGCGAAATATTTTATCGATACAAGAGGTGTGGGAGAAAATTATTTCTTTCAGGAAGAAAAGAAAGAAAAATATCAGCAGATATTTCCTGAATTTGCCGGATATGTACCGGAGTATTCTCAGTCACATCTGCCGGTCAGAGAGCAGAAGACAGCAGAGGGGCATGCGGTAAGAGCCGTATATCTCTACAGCGCAATGGCAGATCTGGCATATGAATATCAGGATGAGACATTATTAGATGCCTGTAAGACACTCTGGAATAACATGACAGAGAAAAGGATGTACATCACAGGCGGCATTGGTTCATCGGGATTGTTAGAGCGGTTCACAACCGACTATGATCTTCCGAACGACAGAAATTATTCCGAATCCTGCGCATCCATCGGACTTGCGATGTTTGGAAACCGGATGGCGCAGATCACAAAAGATGCAAAATATGCGGACATTGTGGAGAAGGCACTTTACAATACAGTGCTTGCAGGGATTGCGATGGATGGAAAGAGTTTCTTCTATGTCAATCCATTGGAGGTATGGCCGGATAACTGCATCGAACGGACATCCATGGAGCATGTAAAGCCGGTCAGACAGAAATGGTTTGGCGTGGCGTGCTGTCCGCCGAATATTGCAAGAACACTTGCTTCTTTAGGACAGTACATCTATGGAGCAGATGAAAATAGTTTATACATTAATTTATACATATCCAGTCAGACAAAACTTCTGATTGGAGAGACAGAGACAGAAGTAATAATGGAAAGCAGTTTCTTAAAGGATGGAACGGTAACGGTTCATCTGGAATCAGAAAAAGCTTCCAAAGGAACACTGGCACTTCGGATTCCCGGCTACACAAAAGAATTTACCGTGTGGCGCGGAGCGCAGAAAATAAAAACACCGCTCATAAAAAAAGGTTATCTTATGATAACGGATCTTGCAGCATCTGAGGAGATCAAAATATCCTGTGACATGAAAGCAAGATTTGTATATGCAAATCCGAAAGTGAGAGCGGATGAAGGAAAAGCATGTATCATGCGCGGTCCATTGGTATACTGCCTCGAAGAGACAGACAATGGAGAAAACTTAAGTTCCTTATATGTGGATACAAAAAAAGCGCTGACTGAAAACTGGGAGGAACAGTTGTTAGGTGGTGTGATGTCAGTGGAAGCAAAAGGAAAACGCATCTTGGAAGATCATTGGACGGCAGAAGAGTTATACAAAGAACAGCCGCCGGAGTTAAAGGATGTGACGTTAAAAGCAGTTCCTTACTGTTACTGGGGCAACCGGAAAACAGGGGAGATGGCAGTCTGGATCAGACAGCTGATCTGACAGAAAAACATGTATCACACGGAAGATCATCTGAAAACAGGAGATACTTTCGATCTGATAAAGAAAAACATTTGGGAGGTAAATGTATGAAGAAAAAGGTTTTAGCAGCATTAATGTGTGCAGCAATGACAGTTGGAATGCTTGCCGGATGTGGCGGTAATTCCACAGCAGGAAACACCAGCGCCGATGCGGGGGAAGCAGCATCCGGTACTGAGAGCGCAGACAGCGGCGCAGGAAGAAGAGAGATGGATGTAGAAGGTGATGATGTCACAACACTTGAGGTATGGACATTCATCGAGAACCATCAGGATTTCTACACTAACATGGCTGAGAAATGGAATGAGGAAAATCCGGATAAGAAGGTTAAACTTGTTTTATCCAACATGGCATATGATGATATGCACAACAAATTATCACTTGCATTAGAGTCAGGAGAGGGTGCTCCGGATGTCGTTGATATCGAGCTTGGTAAATTCCCTGCATTCATGACAGGTGATATCGGATTAAAACCATTGAACGATGCAGTAGAACCGTATCTTGACAATGTAGTAGAGTCCAGATTACAGCTTTACTCCAAAGATGGTAACTATTATGGATTCCCGACACACGTTGGTACAACCGTTGCTTTCTACAACACGGAAGCATTAGAGGCAGCAGGTATTGATTACACAACCATCAAGACCTGGGATGACTTCAAAGAAGCAGGTGCAAAATACAAAGAAGCAACCGGAAAAACATTTGCAGCATGTGAGACAACTGCTCAGTGGACATTAAACTTAATGCTCGCTCAGAAAGGCGGAGATTACTTAAATGATGATGGAAGCCTTGCAGTAAACAATGATACCATGGTTGAATGTTTACAGACCATGAAAGATATGCAGGATGCAGGTGCTATGGACGTTATCGCCGGTGGACAGCCTGACAACGAGGAAGCATATCCGTTATACAACAGCGGTGATGTCGCAGCAGCAATCATGCCATTCTGGCAGACCAGCCGTTACTTAAGCTACATGACAGACCTTTCCGGTAAAGTTGCAATCGCAGCACCTCCTGTATTTGGTGACAACGATGCAGTAAAGACCATCGGTGGTGGTGGTACCGGTACAGCAGTTGTAGCATCCAGCCCGAATGCTGACCTTGCAGCAGAAGTATTCGCTTACATCAAACTTTCTGACACAGCAAACGTAGAAGTTTGGAACGTATTAGGATTTGACCCGGTTAACACAGCAGTATGGACAGACAAATCCGTAACAGAGAACCCGGATAATCAGTATGTACAGTACTTCAACACAAAACCATTTGATGCATTATTAGATGTTCAGGACGGCATTGGATTACTGACCTGCTATACAGATGAGAAGATGCCATCCATCAACAATATCTTCTGTACAGAGACTTTGAATAATATCTTCGAGTCCGGTATGGATGTAAAAGAAGCGTTAGACGAGGCACAGTCTGCACTTCAGAATGAATTTGGAGAATAAGAGACAGGTTTAAACAGGCAGGGATGTGGGGCAGATGTCCTGCATCCCGTTTCCTGTTATGAGGGAAAAGGGGGCATTACAGCATGAATAAAGTGAAGAAGTTTTTGTATTCGCAAAAAGCAGCACCTTATGTGTTTATTCTTCCATTTGTTCTGACAGTCATTTTGTTTTGGGTATTCCCGATCGCAAATGGTGTACTGTTAAGTTTTCAGGACGTCCTGAAAGATAAATGGGTTGGAATGAACAACTATAAGAGATTACTCTCTGATACATATTTCAGAAAAGCAGTCTGGAACAGTTTTAAATACATGGTGGGAACACTGGTACTTTTAATTCCGTTTCCAATGTTATTTGCAAGTATGTTAAACAGTAAACTGATGAAGGCGAAGGGATTTTTCAAGTCTGTTTATTTTATCCCGGCACTGACATCTGTTGTCGTTGTAGGTACAATCTTCCGTCTGATGTTTGGTGAGATGGATACGGCACTTGCAAACCAGATTTTAAATTTCTTTGGACATTCTTCCATCAAATGGCTGAAAGGTGAATGGACCGGATACTTTGCACTTCTCCTAGTAGCGTGCTGGCGCTGGACCGGTGTCAATATCCTCTATTTCCTTGCAGGGTTACAGAATATCTCCACGGATCTCTACGAGGCGGCTTCCATCGACGGAGCGACAAAGTGGCAGCAGTTTAAGAGCATTTCAGTACCGCTCGTAAAACCGACCACGATCTATGTATTAACGATCAGTATTTATGCAGGACTTTCCATGTTCCTTGAGTCTTACATGTTATGGAAAGGAAACAACTCTCCACAGAATATCGGACTTACGATCGTTGGTTATCTGTATCGTCAGGGTATTGAAAAACGTGCAATGGGATATGCATGTGCAGTTGGTTTAGTGCTCCTTATCATTGTTATGATCATTAATATCATCCAGCTTGCACTGACCGGAACATTTAAGAAGGAGGAGAGATAATATGGCAGCAGAATCTATCGGAATGAGCCAGAAAAAGAAAGACAGGGCGGCAACCATAGGTATGATCATATTTTTTTCCATCCTTGCGATCCTTACCGTTCTGCCGATCTATCTGTTGGTATTAGCCAGTTTTAAACCGGGAAACTTCCTGCTTCAGTACGGATTAAACCTGAATCTGGATATCCCGCATCTGACACTGGACAATTACAAATTACTGTTCACCGGAAAACATGATTACTGGACATGGTTTGGCAACAGCCTGATCCTGACAGTCATCACAGTGATCCTGACCCTGGCGATCAGTGCATTCGTTGCATATGGATTTGCGGCCTATGATTTTAAGGGAAAGAATTTCTTGTTTATTATAGTGCTTTTGATCCTCTCTGTACCGTTTGAGGTTATTATGCTCCCACTTTACAAACAGATTTCAAGCTGGGGCATGATGGACAGTTATGTATCGGTTGTGCTTCCGTTTTTGGCACATGCATCCACGATCTTTTTCTTCCGGCAGTATCTTTTAGGGCTGCCAAAATCGTTGATCGAAGCAGGACGTATCGATGGTGCGACAGAGTACGGTATTTTCTTTAAGCTGATCGTACCGATCATGAAACCGGCATTTTCCGCGATGGCGATCTTAAATGGTATGAATGCATGGAACAATTATCTGTGGCCGTTGCTGGTTATCCGTTCTGCCGACAAGTACACACTGACCATTGGTCTTAATACACTGATCAACCCGTATGGTGATAACTACAGTCTGTTGGTTGTCGGTTCTGTATTTTCTATCATACCGATCTTTGTATTATTTATCTGCTTCCAGAAATACTTTATTGAAGGTATGACAGCAGGTGCGGTAAAAGAGTAAGATTTTAAGTGACAGGAGGAAATATACATGAGTAGAAAAGCAAAAATGGTACTGGATAAAGAATTTCAGATCGCTCCGATCGACAAAAGGATTTACGGTTCTTTTATCGAACATCTTGGAAGAGCAGTATATGAAGGAATTTATCAGCCGGGACATCCGTCGGCAGATGAGGATGGATTCCGCAAAGATGTGATGGAGCTGGTAAAGGAGCTGGATGTGCCGATCATCCGTTATCCGGGCGGCAACTTTGTATCAAACTTTTTCTGGGAGGACTCTGTGGGACCGGTTGAGGAGCGTCCGCACCGTCTGGAACTTGCATGGAGAAGTTTAGAGAAAAATGAGATCGGTTTAAATGAATTTTCCAAATGGGCAAAGAAAGTCAATTCTGATGTCATGATGGCAGTGAACCTTGGAACGCGCGGTATTGCAGATGCCTGCAATCTGCTGGAGTACTGCAATCATCCGTCAGGAACGAAATACAGTGATCTTCGTATCAAACATGGTGTGAAAGATCCGCACAATATCAAGGTGTGGTGCCTTGGAAACGAGATGGACGGACCGTGGCAGATCGGTCACAAGACGATGGAGGAGTACGGAAGACTTGCGGAGGAGACTGCAAAGGCAATGCGCCTGATCGATCCGGACATTGAGCTGGTATCCTGCGGAAGCTCCAACCTGGATATGCCTACGTTCCCAGACTGGGAGGCTGTCACATTGAGCCATACTTATGATTATGTCGACTATATCTCCATGCATCAGTATTATGGCAACCGCGACAATGACAGCAATGATTTCCTTGCACAGTCCGATGATATGGATACGTTTATCCGCACAGTCATTGCGACCTGTGATTATGTCAAAGCGAAAAAACGCAGCAAAAAAGTCATGAATTTAAGTTTTGATGAATGGAATGTATGGTTTCACTCAAACGCTGCGGATGATGATATTACCGAGAACCATCCATGGCAGGTGGCACCTCCGATGTTAGAGGATATCTATAACTTTGAGGATTCCCTGTTAGTCGGACTGATGCTGATCACACTGATGAAACATGCAGACCGTGTCAAGATGGCATGTCTGGCACAGCTTGTCAATGTAATCGCACCGATCATGACAGATGCGGCAGGCGGAGCATGGAAACAGACGATCTTTTATCCGTTCATGCATGCATCCAAATACGGCAGGGGCATCGCATTGCAGCCGGTAATCTCAAGCTCCAGACATGCAACGGCAAAACATGATGAGATCACGGACGTGGAATCTGTGGCTGTCTATAACGAAGAAAAAGACGAAGTCACGATCTTTGCAGTAAACCGTAACCTGGAAGAGGATGTAGAGCTTACCACCGATGTGCGCAGCTTTGCGGGATACCGGATCAAAGAGCATATCGTGATGGAAAACGATGACTTAAAAGCAGCCAACACGCTGACCGAACAGAATGTATATCCGGTTAACGCAGATGACAGAAGTAAACTTGATGACGGTGTTGTCACAAGCGTGTTAAAGAAAGCATCCTGGAATGTGATCCGTCTTGGAAAATAGAATGTGAGAGCAGTTGTGTGAACAAATTGTTACAGATTCTTCAAATAGAATTCAAAAAATGTACAACGGGATTTCACAAATTGCGGATATATTATTAGTATCACGAACGAGTGATAAAACTTTTTTTCATAAATTCTCCCCCTTTTTAAATCCACCATTTCCCCAAAATGGTGGATTTTTTGTGCAATAATTACAAATATCATTAAAATAGAGGCTTTTTAATGACAGAATAGCAGCGGTATGCTAAAATTCAGACAGGTATTTTCAGATGTATGAAACGAGGGAAAATAGTTAAACAACTTGTGATTTATTATAAATACGAAGGAAAAGGAGTGTCCGTATGAGTAATACAACCAAAAGGGCATTAGAAGCATCCTTAAAAAAATTACTTTTACAGAAACCATTAGATAAAATTACGATCCAGGATCTGACCACGGACTGTGGAATCAGCCGTATGGCATTTTATTACCATTTTAAAGATATCTATGATCTGGTTGAATGGGCATGCGTGGAGGACGGAAAGCGGGCGCTGCAGGGAAAACGAACCTACAATTCCTGGCAGGAAGGGTTAGAGCAGATTTTTAAGGCAGTGCTGGAAAATAAACCGTTTATCATGAATGTATACCGTTCGGTCAGCAAGGAACAGATTGAAAGTTATCTTTATAAGCTGACGTTTGAACTGATCGAGGGTGTGGTAAATGAGAAGGCGGAAGGAACCGGTCTCCCGGAGGAAGATAAACGTTTTATTGCAGATTTTTACAAGTATGGTTTTGTCGGTGTGATGTTAGACTGGATCAAAGACGGTATGCAGGAAGACTATAGCACGATCGTCAAAAAAATGAGTCTGACACTGCACGGAAATATCAGTAATTCGATTGGAAATTTTTTAGATGAAGGGTGATTTATGTTTCGGATGACAGTCAGCAACGTCGTCCGGTTAATTTAGGTACGCTGTACCGGATTTGTAAATGCAGGGCCGATTATTTATCAAAACAGGCGGAATGATAAAAATATTGTCATTCCGCCTGTTTTGTATATTGGATTTTTATCCGGGAAGTAATAAGATGACCACAGAACGAAGATAATAAAAGCAGTTAGAAAGGAGATTCTTATTATGTCAAATAAAAATAAAACCATCGCGTTAGCATCTTTGATTGCAGCAGGAGCCGGTGTGGCAGCAGTTGCGGCAAGCAACAGCCACAAACAGGCAAAGGCAAAGAAGATCGCCGAAAAACAGCAGGCAGAGAGTGGAACACCATACCGCAATACAGAGCGTGGAAAATACGAGAAAAACAGCAAAGGTATTTATTATACCAACGGTAACTACGAGGCATTTGCACATCCGAAAAAACCGGAAGGTGTCGATGAGAAAAGCGCATACATCGTAGGAAGTGGTCTTGCATCTTTAGCAGCAGCATGTTTTCTGGTTCGTGACGGACAGATGCCGGGCGATCATATCCATATTTTAGAGGCAATGGATATCGCAGGCGGTGCATGTGATGGTATCTTTGATCCATCCAGAGGCTATGTGATGCGCGGCGGCCGTGAGATGGAGAACCATTTTGAATGTCTGTGGGATCTCTTCCGCAGTATCCCTTCCATTGAGACACCGGGCGTTTCCGTACTCGACGAATACTACTGGCTGAACAAAGAAGATCCGAACTACTCTTTATGCCGTGCAACCGAAAACCGTGGCGAAGATGCACATACGGACGGCAGATTCAACTTAAGCCAGAAAGGCTGCATGGAGATCATGAAACTTTTCATGACCAAAGACGAGGATCTGTATGACAAGACGATCGAGGATGTCTTTGACGACGAAGTATTTGATTCTACCTTCTGGCTGTACTGGAGAACCATGTTTGCATTTGAAAACTGGCACAGCGCATTGGAGATGAAACTTTATTTCCAGAGATTCATCCATCATATCGCAGGCCTGCCGGATTTCAGTGCACTGAAATTTACCAAATACAATCAGTATGAATCACTGATCCTGCCAATGCAGAGATATCTGGAGGCAGCAGGGGTTGATTTCCAGTTTAATACAGAAGTCACCAATGTGATCTTTGATATCAAAGATGGCAAAAAAGTGGCAACCGCGATCGAGTGCAAGGTAAAAGGTGTTGAGAGCGGTATCGTCCTGACAGAGAATGACCTTGTATTTGTGACAAACGGAAGCTGTACCGAAGGCACAATTTACGGTGACCAGAACCATGCTCCAAACGGAGATGCAGAAGTGCGCAACAGCGGCTGCTGGAATTTATGGAAAAACATTGCAAAACAGGATCCGTCCTTTGGACGTCCGGAGAAGTTCTGCTCTGATGTTGCAAAGACAAACTGGGAGTCTGCAACGGTAACCACACTGGACGATAAGATCATTCCATACATCACAAATATTTGCAAGAGAGATCCAAAGAGCGGAAAAGTTGTAACCGGCGGTATCGTAAGCTGCAAGGATTCCAGCTGGCTGTTAAGCTGGACGATCAACAGACAGGGACAGTTCAAGGAGCAGGATAAAGATAAGGTCTGTGTATGGGTATATGGACTGTTTACCGATGTACCGGGTGATTTTATAAAGAAACCAATGAAAGAATGTACCGGTAAGGAGATCACGGAAGAGTGGCTGTATCATCTTGGTGTACCGACCGACCAGATCGAGGAGCTTGCAGAGCACAGTGCAGTCTGCGTACCGACGATGATGCCGTACATCACAGCATTCTTTATGCCAAGAACCAAAGGTGACCGCCCGGATGTCATCCCGGATGGCTGTGTAAACTTTGCATTCTTAGGTCAGTTTGCAGAGACACCGAGAGATACCGTATTTACCACAGAGTACTCCGTCAGAACCGCAATGGAGGCTGTATACGGACTGCTTGGTGTAGACCGTGGCGTGCCTGAGGTATGGGGAAGTGTTTACGATATCCGTGAACTTTTAGACAGCACAGTCAAACTCATGGATGGCAAATCTCCGTTAGAAATCCAGCTGCCTGGTCCGCTTAACGCATTGAAGAAACCTCTGATCCGCCTTGTAAAGGGAACTGTGGTTGAGAAAGTGCTGCGTGATCATAATGTATTGAAAGATGGGATGTTAGAGTAATAAATAAGAGGGTGAAAACACGGAAATTCTGTGTTTTCACCCTCTTATACATATTTTTGGGATGTTCGCGGAGCATTCCACAATCATATGTATATAAATTGTATTATTTAAGTTTGTTATTAATGTCTTGTAATAATTTAATTATTTCAGAGAAACCTGGGAACAGAGCCTATTTTTTCATTTCCAGATAAGGCAGAAATGAAAATCCATTTTTCTTATATACATTGACGGCCCGTTCATTTTCTTCTTCCACCTCCAGCCGCAGGATGGCGTCCGGGTATTTTTCCCCGATATAGTCGATAAATTTGCTTCCGATGCCGGCCCCACGGCAGGATTCCTTGATATAAATGTCCTCGATCCACATGCATGGCCTGCCAAATTCTGTGGAAAAGCTTTTTGCGATCATGCCATAGCCCTGGATCTCGCCGGAAACCTCAAAAATATAGCCTTCCAGATATGGATTGTCATTGATGCAGTTTTCAATATCGGTGCGGAAAATATCATCGGATCCGTTGGTAAAAACCGCCGGGGATGCGTAAAATACACGCATCATTTCAAGAACACTGTTTTTGTCTTTAGGTGTCATAGGTCTTATGATACTGTTCATTTTTATCCTCCATTTAAGAAAAATTGATGTGTTTTCTGACAAGTATATATGAATGCGCTGCCCGGCAAATATTGGTTTGTGGGTGACATGAGTTTCCCTGTGTAGGGTGGTTCCGGGGGGTTTACGATTGGCAAATTGCATCAAGCCGGGAATGTTTTGTTTCCGTTGTCCGAAAATAAGACAATCTAAGGCTGCCTGGTTCAGATTGTGGCAGAGTGACGTGTGTGTCTTAAATGTGCCATCCGGGCACATTAAGACTTGTGCTGCCGTCCATGGCAGCACAACACTGTGTTACGGACAGGCAGACTAAGATTGCCTAATTTTCTCCCAAAGTCACAAAACAGGTCTCGGCTTGATGCAATTTGCCAGCCGCAAGGTTGTGAACCACCCTTCGCCGGGGAACTCATTTTACAACCTTGGGGGTGCGTAAATTTTTGTGACGTTCATTTTAAAAATGTCGAAAAACCTCGACGCAATCTGTTATATCTATGCTTTTAACCATACATACTTGGACTAATAATCTGCATTATTAGTCTGGTAATTTACGAAATGATTAATGTAATGCGACATAGCAGATGAAACTTCAGACAAGTCATCAGGCTGAATATCAATGATACAGTACATTAGGATCATAAGCAGATTATAGGCATAATGTGAATATCAAAAATTTGCACTTACGCCCCCAATTTTGAGATGAACCGCCCACCCAAATGGTGTTCACAACCTGGAGGCTGGCATCTTGCACAAAGCCGAAGCTAATTTTGTGACTTTGGGAGAAAATTAGAAAAACTTGGTCTGCCTGTAGTTACACAGTGATGTTCTGCCACGGATGGCAGAACAAGGCTTCACGAGCCAAGGATGGCTCGTTGAACGCCGGTCACGTCACTCCGCCATAACCTAAATCAGGCAGACCTAGCTTTTCTTATTTTCGTACAACGGAACCCAAATTAACTCCGGCTTTGCGCAAGATGTCGCTCACAGACCTACAACACACCATTTGGGTGGGCAATTTATTTCATAAACAAACCATCATTTATTGGGTGAAAAAACACACAAATTATTTTAAGAAATACAACCGGTTCTGTCAAATTGTATTTTTCAGGATGCTTTAACGCTTTAAATAAAAAAAGTACTTGCCATTCTCCGAAAAAGAAGCTATCATGTTACTAAAATAAGGCAGCAAAAGGTATTATATACCAAAAAGTATACAAAACAGGAGGATTAAATCATGGAAAAGCGCATTTCAGGCCACACAGGACTTTTAGCATTGATCGGTTCACCGGTCGGTCATTCAGGATCACCGGCGATGTACAATTACAGCTTTGAGAAGCTGGGATTAGACTATGCTTATGTGGCTTTTGATATAAAAGAGGACAAGGTAAAAGATGCGATCGCTGCAATGAAGACTTTCAACATGCGTGGCTGCAATGTTACCATGCCGGATAAGGTTGAGGCTGCAAAATACATGGATGAGCTTTCACCGGCAGCGCAGATCATCGGTGCTGTCAATACAATCGTCAATGATAACGGAAAACTGACCGGTCACATCACAGACGGCGAGGGATTCGTACATAACTTAAGAGATCATGGCATTGAGATCAAAGGCAAAAAGATCACAGTAGCCGGAGGCGGTGGTGCTGCGACAGCCATTCAGGTACAGTGTGCCTTAGACGGTGCGAGAGAAATCTCTATTTTCAATATCAAGGATGCATTCTTTGAGAGAACCTTACAGACGGCAGAGAAGATCAAAAAGGCAGTGCCGGAGTGTGTGGTCAATGTATATGACATTGCAGATACTGCAAAGATGACAGAAGAGATCCAGTCAAGTGATATCTTTGCCAATGCCACGATCGTTGGAATGAAGCCGATGGATGACCAGAGTGTTGTAAAAGACCTGTCTGCATTCCGTCCGGGACTTGTCGTTGCAGATGCAGTATACAATCCGGAAGAGACAAAACTCCTTCGCGAGGCAAAAGAAGCAGGATGTACCTGCGTCGGAGGAAAGGGAATGCTGTTATGGCAGGGAGTTGCCGCATTCAAACTTTACACCGGACAGGATATGCCGGTTGAGGATGTGAAGAAATTATTCTTCAGCTAGGATATATCGGTGGATGGTACGAAGAAACGCCTTAACCAGAAATGGGAAGTCTGGTTGGGCGAAAAATGGATCATGCAGATTGGTTTTGCCCGTTTTCAGGGTATAATTAGAGAAAAATGAAACATATTGGATGAAAAAAATATGTTTCATGTGTAAATAGCCCAGGATTTTTGGAAATCCCGGGCTATTCTCTTCATTATGAGTGGTATACACCCATTTTAATTATTTTGAAGGGGAAAATTCAGCATTTATGGGTGAAACAAATAGGAAAGAAGAAAGTTACGCCCATTCTGTAATCATATCATGTAAAAAATCAGCATATGATCGTGATTTACACTTGCTTCGCTCGGCAGTCTTATCATATCTTACAGATAATCATGTTTTGCAAGTACGTTTAAGATATTACGTCCCTCTTCAGTACCCTCAATGATTCTTCTTGCACGTTTGCTGTCACCGATATTTATGATTTCTACGTTAGTATCTGCGAAAGCTTCCTCTAACTGGTCTAATACAGGGTTGTTTGCTCTCATTCCGAGGCAGATGAAACCATAATCAAATGGAATTTCTTCGATCTCACCCTGAGGATTCTTTACGATGAAACGATCGTTCTGAACTTCCTGCAGAGCAGTGTTGGTCATCTGTTTTACGTTGTATTTTGCCATTTTGGCATTTGTATCACATTTTGTAACCGGATCAAGACCGTTTCCGATCATTGGAAGCATCTCTACCATGGTTACGTCAGAACCGCGCTCGGTAAAGAATTCCATCACGTCAAGACCTACGGCACCACCACCGATGATTGCAACTTTCTGACCATCCATTTTTTCAGGATACTCGTTGATGCGGTCGATCATCTTTAATACGGTAGCAACATTGCTGTCATCTTTGTCGACAAGATCATGCAGACCGGTGATCGGTGGTAAAGTAGGAACAGAACCGGTTGCATTTACAATGATATCCGGGTTTAAGCTCTTTACTAATTCCGGTGTAGCGCTTGTATTCTTGAAGATGAATAAGTTGTGAAGCTTGCTTGCACGGTGGATCATATAGTTCGGGAAGTCAGCTAAACGTTTCTTATCCGGGATCTTGGAAATCACGGAAGCAAGTCCGCCAAGCTCAGCTTTTTTCTCGATTAAGAAGGTGGTGCATCCGACTTCTGCTGCAGTGCAGGCTGCCTCTAAACCTGCAGTACCGCCACCGATGACTACAACGTTGCAAGGTTTGTTGATCTTATGTTTCATGTAATCTTCGCCGGAGTTGACAGCCGGGTTTACGGTACAACGGATCGGCTGGTTTAAACCGATACGGTGTCCTGCACATCCGATGTTACAGGAAATACATTTGCGGATATCACATTCTTTTCCGAACTCAACTTTGTTGACCCATTCCGGATCAGCGATCAGTCCACGTCCCATTCCGATAAAGTCAGCGTCGCCTTTTGCTAAGATATCTTCAGCAACTTTCGGGTCACGGATATTACCAACAGTCATACATGGTTTGCCGTATTTTTCTTTTACAGCTTTTGCCATGTAAGAACGCCAGCCGTCCGGTAAATAGTTTGCATCGATCTGGTACTGGATAGAACCATTCAGACCACAGGAAACGTCAAATACATCGACTTCTTTCTCGAAGTACTGTAAATACTCTAAAGTATCCTCTAAGGTATTTCCACCCTCTACCATTTCGTCAGCGCTGATACGGACGAAGATCGGGAAGAAAGGTCCAACCTGTTTACGAACTTCCTCGATGACTAATTTTGCAAATCTTGCACGGTTTTCTGCAGAACCGCCAAATTCATCTGTTCTCTTGTTGGTGGTAGGAGAGAGGAACTGGCTGATTAAGTAGGAATGTCCTGCATGGATCTCTACGGCGTCAAATCCACAGATCTGGGCACGCTTTGCAGCCTCACCGTATTTTTTAACGATGTGCATAATCTCATCTTTCTCTAATGGACGAGGGATTTCTCCGCCTGCCTTGGAAGGAACATCAGAAGCGGAAACCGGCTGCATTCCGATACGGGAAGACATTGCGGATGCACCTGCATGGTTTAACTGGATTGCGATACATGCACCGTGTTTGTGTACGTTTTCGCATAATTTGAACAGACGCGGAATATAGTTGTCTAAGTCGATGCGGAGCTGTGTCGTACCGTTAGAACCCTGTGGGGAATCAACGCTTGCGTTCTCGACAATCAGAAGACCTGTGCCGCCCTTTGCACGCTGCTCATAATAATTAATATGAAGAAAACTCATTTCACCGTTCTGCTCACCATAGTTTGTTCCCATTGGTGTCATAACGATTCTGTTTTTTACGGTCATACGACGGATGGTCATTGGCTCAAAAATATGAGGATATTTGTTTTTCATGATAAAATCTCCTTTGCATTTAAATGAATAAATTGTGTGTGGCTGAGATTGTTGGATAATGAAAACTGCAGCATAGCTTTTGGAATGTCAGAAAACGTGGCGCGGTAGTCGTGCAGTTTTGGGCGGGCAGATAATTATGTTTTAGATAGTTACTTTTTTAACAATGAAAAAGTCTGTGTGCTCTTTCTGTATTTAATGTACCCTGAAACAGGGAAAAAATCTAATTCGTTTTTTTGGACAAAATGATAGAATTTCTCTATTGATTCTGATTGGTAAGATTGCTATCCTTATAATATGATGTTGTGCGCAGCAGGCACATGCATATTCGGAAGAAACCGGGAGATGGATTCATGAATTTAAGTCAGTTACAGTATTTTAGAACTTTGGCGAAGGAAGAACATTATACGAGAGCGGCGCAGATCTTATCGATCACGCAGCCGTCTTTAAGCCATGCGATCGCGCAGTTAGAGCAGGAACTGGGGACAAGGTTATTTGAAAAAAAAGGCAGAAATGTGGTTCTGACACGATATGGAAAAATTTTCCTTCCATATGTGGAGGAATCTTTAAAAGTATTAGAGGAGGGCGTGCAGCGGACGAAAGAGTTAAATGGAAGCAAAGAAGGTATGATACATCTCGCTTACATCTATACCCTTGGAAGCACGTTTGTGCCGAAGATGGTGCGGAGATTCTTAGATGCCTATCCGGATTATCATATCGACTTTCATTTTATTGTTGGAAAGACCGGAGATATCATAGAGGGGCTCAAAAACGACCAGTATGATATGGTGTTTTCCTCCTATCAGGATGGGGAGCCGGACATTGATTTCCGGCAGATCGGCGATCAGAAGTTGGTGCTTGCCGTGCCAAAAGATCACCCGCTTGCCATGTACGACAGCGTGGATTTAAAAGATACGGTGGATTATCCACAGATCTATTTTCAGAAGGGAAGCGGACTGCGCCCGGTTGTCGATCAGATGTATGAACAGATCAGTGTATTCCCAAAGATCGCATTTGAAATAGAAGAAGATGGCAGTATGGCAGGACTCGTCGCTCAGGGATTTGGCATTGCAGTCATGCCGGATATTCCAATCTTAAAAACACTTGACGTCAAAACCCTGACCATCACAAACCCGGAGTACGAGCGCCATGTCTACCTCGCCACCATGAAAAAACGCTATCTCTCCCCGGTCGCAAAATCCTTCATCCAGTTCGTTATGCAGGAGACAGAGTAGCGAGTCTCACAACATTCACAGCCTGAAAAGAGTTTTGCGCAGGCTGACCGCCATCCCATCAATGATACATCCTCCGCACAAACTGGATAAACCTTTGTACCGCCGGCAGCTGATATTTCCCGCGCATATATCCCATATACACAGTATGTGAAAATGTTTCCTGCGAGATCAGCGGACGGATGCAGATGTCATCCCTGTGGATCGTATCCACGTCTGCGACAAGGGCTATCCCAAAGTCTTTCGCCACGAGCGATGCAATTCCGTTTTCATCCGGCGATTCGCAGATAAAATTCGGGAGCACACCATGCTCCTTAAAAAAATTACGCGTATATTTTCCGAGACCGGAATGCCTTGCATATCCAAGAACCGGGTATTTTTGAAAATCTCCGGCCTCAATCTCATCTTTTTTACAGAGAGGATGTCCGATAGGAAGGATCGCTACAAGGTCCTGCTTTATAATAGGAATAAACTCAATATTTGGTTCATTTGCAGAGTAAGAACCAAAGATCAGATCATAAGAACCTTTCTTTAAACCTTCTATATTCATGGAAGTGATATCCTGAAAAAAGTGAAATGTAATATTTTTATTCTGCTCTAAGGAAAGAAATGAGCGGACAGTATTCGGAATAAATTCACGTGCAAGCGGGGAAACATAAGCAATATCGATATGCCCGCCGTTGGTTGCAATCTGCTGCATTTTATTGGAGGCACGTGTCACATCGTCTAAAATCTGCGTGACATGCTCTAAAAAAATCTCACCGGCTTTTGTGAGTGTCACATTGCGCCCGCGTTTTTCGAAAAGTGTGACGCCGAGCTCATTTTCTAAAGCGGTGATGGAACGGCTTAAACTTGGCTCGGAAATGTTTATTTTTTCTGCCGCCTGATTGAAGTGCTGAAGGACGGCTGCCTGGTAAAAATAACCCAACTGATTGAGTGTCATGTATAGATCTCCTTATAAATGATAGATAATATCTATGAATTATAAAATAAAAACCTTGTTTTTGTACAGATTATATCATAATTAATACATTAAAGCTACTAAAAAAGCATGAAATTAGCATTGGATGTATTAAAAAAAGCGTTGTATAATAAATATATCAGAGGTTGTTAAGTTTTTAACAAAGCGGGCAGGTAATGTTAAAAACATGAAACTAATAAGAAAATCATGCAAAAAGAAAAAAGGAGAACACTACTATGGCAGAGAGAATCACAGGTCACACAGAGCTTATCGGATTAATGGCTTACCCAATCAGACATTCCAGTTCACCGGCAATGCACAATGAGGCATTTGCATATTTAGGACTTGACTATGCTTACCTTGCATTCGAGGTTGACAACAGCACATTAGAAGATGCGATCAAAGGTCTTCGTGCATTAAAGATGGTTGGATCTAATGTATCCATGCCAAACAAAACAGTTGTTGGCCAGTACCTTGATAAATTATCACCGGCTGCAGAGCTTTGCGGAGCTGTTAATACAATTGTAAATGAGAATGGTGTATTAACAGGACATATCACAGACGGTATCGGATTTATGCAGTCCTTAAAAGACAACGACATCGACGTGATCGGAAAGAAAATGACCATCGCAGGTGCCGGCGGAGCTGCAACAGCAATCGAGATCCAGGCTGCATTAGACGGAGTAAAAGAGATTTCTATCTTCAATATTCATGATAAATTCTGGGAGAACGCAGAGGCAACTGTGAAAAAGATCAACGAGAGAACAAACTGCAAAGCAACTCTTTATGATTTAGACGACAAAGAGAAATTAAGAGAAGAGATGGCAGATTCCTACATCTTCGTAAACGGAACAGGTGTTGGTATGAAACCATTAGAGGGAATGTCCGTTGTTCCTGACAAATCTTTCTTCCGTCCGGAACTGATCGTTGTAGACGTTCCTTACTCTCCGCTTGAGACAAAGATGCGTTCTATGGCAAAAGAAGTTGGATGCAAGACAATGAACGGTCTTGGCATGATGTTATTCCAGGGTGCAGCAGCATTCAAACTCTGGACTGGAAAAGATATGCCGATCGAGCACATGAAAGAAGTATTAAACATCAAATACGAATAAAATACCCCCCAATCACAACCCCATGCGGCGGTATGAAAAAATGCCGCTGCATCACAAACCAAATTGAGGAGAAAATCAATGAACAAAAAATATTTACCGAGCGCACTGATTCTTTATTTAAATTATTTTATCCATGGTGTCGGATGTTCTATTTTAGGACAGGCAGTGATCAAGGAAGCACTTGCAGCATCCTGGGGTGTAGAGGCTATGGCAATTACAGCCATTTCTGCGGCACTTGGACTGGGCAGACTGATCGCACTTCCATTTGCAGGTCCTCTTTCTGATAAGTTAGGCCGCCGTATCTCTACTGCAATCGGAAGCGGTTCTTATGCGATATACTTAATCGGACTTGCGCTTGCATTTAATGCAGGAACAAATGGCGGATATCAGATTGCATATATCTGCGCAATCGTTGGTGGTATTGCCAACTCTTTCCTTGATACCGGAATTTACCCGGCTGTAGGTGAGATCATTTATAAAGCACCGGGTGTTGCAACGATGGGAATTAAATTTTTCATTGCAATCGCACAGATGATCCTGCCGTTCGTACTTGGCGCAACCGTAGCAACAACAGCAGCAGGTCTTACATCTTATAACACATTATTCTTTGGATGTGGTATCATTTATATTGTATTATTAGTACTGGTAATGCTTTTCCCTCTTCCGGATGCGGATCAGAAGGCAGCGGGAGAAAAAGAAGGACTGATCGCCAGCTTAAAACATACACATTTTTCCATCGAGTCTGTTGCGATGATCCTGATCGGATTCACCTGTACCGGTACATTCCAGCTCTGGTTAAACTGCGCACAGAACTTTGCAAAAGAAAATGTGGGCTGGACAGATCCTTCCATTATGCAGACTTACTATTCCGCAGGAACCATGCTTGCTTTGATCGTAACTGCATTACTGACAAGAAAAATTAAAGACGTCAGATTTATTCTGATTTACCCGGTAATTTGTCTGGCTACACTGGTCGTTGTATTAGTCGGAAAGAGCCAGCCTCTTATGATCGCAGGTGCATTCTTAATCGGCTGGGCAGGCGCAGGCGGATTACTTCAGATCGCTACATCAGTCTGCAACATGCTTTTCCCGAAAATCAAAGGAACGGTAACTGCACTGGTTATGATCGCATCTTCTCTGTGTAACTACACGATCCTGACAGCAGCATCCAAAATGCAGCCTTCACAGGTTATGGTTATGAATATCGTGCTGACAACAATCGGTGTGGTACTGGGATTATTTGTAAACCTTCGTTACACAAGTATGGTTGAGCAGGCACAGGCAGATAATTAGGAGAAGATCTATTAAAGTAAAAACAGGAGGAAAAATAATGAGTTCATATGTAGAAGTTCGTGGTGTGAAAATCGGTGAAGGCGTACCAAAAATCTGCGTACCGATCGTTGGCAAAACAAAAGAAGAGATCCTTGCAGCAGCAAAGTCTTTTGCAGATGTAAAGATGGACGTTGTTGAGTGGCGTGTTGACTGGTTTGACGGCGTGTTCGATTTCGCTCAGGTAGAGGACGTGTTAAAAGATCTGCGCCCGGCACTTGGTAATACACCGATCCTGTTCACTTTCCGTACCTCAAAAGAGGGTGGCGAGAAAGCAATCGAGCCGGATGTTTATGTAGAGTTAAACAAAAAAGCAGCAGCAACCGGACTGGTTGACTTAGTTGACGTGGAAGCTTTCACAGGTGATTCTTATGTGAAAGAGATCATCGAAGCTGCACATGAAGCGGGTGTGGCAGTTGTCGCTTCTAACCATGATTTTGACAAGACACCGGACAAAGATGATATCGTTGGACGTCTCCGCAAAATGCAGGAATTAGATGCTGATATCCCGAAGATCGCTGTAATGCCGCAGAACAAAAAAGATGTCTTAACACTTCTTGCAGCAACGGAAGAGATGGTATCTGAATATGCAGACAGACCGATCATCACTATGTCTATGGCAGGAACCGGTTTGATTAGCCGTCTGTGTGGTGAAGTATTCGGTTCTGCACTGACCTTTGGCGCAGTTGGAAAAGCATCTGCACCGGGACAGATGAACGCAGCAGATTTAAATACTGTTTTAAATCTGATCCATGAGAGTATGTAATAAGCGTATTTTTGAAAAGGATGTCCCGTATCGAGACAATTCTCATAAGTAACAAAAACCGGATGTCAAATGAAGTGTCTTTTGACACCCGGTTTTTTAATTCACAGGAAATCAAATTTGAAAAAAACCAGAGAAATCTGATAGGATATAATAATAAATGAGCGAATCTGTATGTCAAAAAAGTTATACGAGGGAAGGAGAAAAGGCTGCATGAAAAAGTTTATTCATGTCATAGACGAAAGTCTTGAAGAAATCCTGATGGTTCTCATGTTAGCGGCTATGACGTTAATTATGGGGTGTCAGGTATTTTCCAGATATATTCTTGGAGTATCGCTTTCGTGGTCGGAGGAGATCACCAGATATCTGTTTATATGGTCTGCATTTTTAAGTGTAAGTCTCTGTACCAGAAAATGCATTTCAATCAAAGTTGATCAGTTCATCAAAATGTTTCCGAAACGTGGAAAAACGATTTTTAAGATTACGAATCTCACGGTAGAGTTTGTATTTTTTGTCTATCTGATCCCTTTCTCCTTTCTATATTTAAAAGCAACGATAGAGAGCGGACAGGTCAGCCCGGCGTGTGGTCTGCCAATGTATTATGTGCAGTCAGCCCCGTTTTTCTGTTTTATTTTAACAGCGTTCCGCATCGTACAGCGCTGGTTTGGTGAGTGGCGCATTTTACTTGGAAAAGAAAAGAAACCGTTAGAAGAGGGCGATATTGCCTCTGTGATCGAGGAGGCAGTCGTTGAAAATCCGGAGCATGCGGATGCTGCAAATATGGACAAATCAGGTGTTACAGTTAGAAAGGAGAAATAGATGTCAGCAGTTGTTGTTTTTATTATTTTTGCAATATGTCTTGTGATCGCAATTCCGATCTCTATTTCACTTGGAATTGTGGCTGTGCTGCCGGGCGCATTTGACGCTTCATTTACGGCAAGTGCAGGGTATGTCATCCGTTCCATGGTCGGAGGAATCGACAGTTTCCCGCTGCTTGCAGTGCCAATGTTCGTGCTTGCGGGAATCCTTATGGCGCACGGTAAAATTTCAGAAAAATTATTTGATGTATTTGTTTATTTCCTTGGAAACAAAAGAGCGGGAATACCATGTGCAGTGATCATTACCTGTCTGTTTTATGGAGCAATTTCAGGTTCTGCACCGGCGACCGTTGCTGCGGTCGGAAGTATGACGATCCCGCTTTTGATCGAACTTGGTTATGAAAAGGATTTTTCCACGGCGATCGTTGCGGTGGCGGGCGGTCTTGGCGTTATCATCCCGCCGAGTATCCCGTTTATCATGTATGCGATGGCGACCGGTGAATCAGTCAGTGAGCTGTTTTTGGCAGGTATCGTACCGGGCATGATGATCAGCGCACTGCTGATCTTTTACGCATATTATTACTGCCGCCGTCACGGTGAGGACAGAGAGAAGATCCAGGCGAAAATGGATCAGCTCAAAACAAAAGGATTCGTTAACATTTTAAAAGAGAGTATCTGGGCGCTCTTAAGCCCCGTGATCGTGCTTGGCTGTATTTATTCCGGTGTGGCATCCCCGACGGAGGCGGCTGTCATCTCCGTATTTTACTCCCTGTTTGTCAGTCTGTTTATTTACAAATCTATTAAAGTAAAACAGATCTGGGGCATTATGGTGGAGGCGATGAAAACCTATGCACCGATCTTATTTATCCTTGCAACATCAACCGCGTTTTCGCGTGTGCTCACGCTGATGCAGGTACCGCAGGATGTCAGTGCATGGATCATGACACATTTCTCCAATGAGATCGTACTGCTTCTTGTCATCAACGTGGTACTTCTGATTGTTGGTATGGTCATGGATACGACCCCGGCGATTCTGATCTTAAGTCCGATCTTACTGCCGATCGTGGAACATGTCGGAATGAATCCAATCCATTTCGGTGTCATGATGATCGTAAACCTTGCGGTTGGATTTGTCACACCTCCGGTCGGTGTCAACCTGTTTGTGGCAAGTTCGCTTACCAATGTGCCGATGATGCAGATCGCAAAGAAGGCAATGCCGATGATCGGATATTTCATGCTTGCACTGCTTCTGATCACATTTATTCCGGCAATCAGTCTCTGTCTGCTTTCATAAGGAGGTCAAAAACTTGAAGGATTGTAAGAAAAAGATATTATGCGGTTTCCTTGCAGGGGCAGTACTTTTTGCAAGTGGCTGCGGGAATAAAGATACACAGGATCAGGCAAAAGTGCAGCGTTATGCGTGGCCGCTTGGAAGTTCAAGCCCGGAGGATACGGTCACACAGATCTATGCAGAAAAATTTGCAGAGGAAGTGGAGCGTTTGAGCGACGGGACGATGCTGATTTCTGTTTATCCAAACAGTGTACTTGGCGGAGACAGAGAGTTGTTAGAGTCCTGTAAAGAGGGTGATATCCCGTTTGTGGTACAAAATACGGCACCGCAGGTGACTTTTATGCCGGATGTTGCAGTATTTGATATGCCGGCAGTGTTCGAAACAATTGACGAAGTGAGGGAACATGTGGATAACCCGGATTTCCTTTCCATGATGCAGCAGGTATACGGGGATGCCGGATATGTCCTTTTAGGATATGCCGACCAGGGATTCCGTGTGATGACTACAAACCGTAATGTGCAGTCAATCTCTGATTTTAAGGGACAGAAGATCCGTACCATGGAAAATTCCTATCACATGGCATATTGGAAAGCGCTTGGTGCCAGCCCGACACCGATGACATTTTCCGAGGTGTATATCGGACTGCAGCAGGGAACCATCGATGCGCAGGAAAATCCGTATGAGGTCATTGTTTCTAATAAATTATATGAGCAGCAGGATTATGTCGTGGAGACAAACCATCTGCCGCATCTGATCTCACTGATCGTCAGTGATGAGTTTTTTGAAGGACTGACCGGCGAGCAGCAGGAAATCATCAGAGAGGCTGCGGAGACAGCGAAAGAATATGCGAGAGAGCAGTCGGATGAGCGTATCGCATCCCGTATCCAGACAATCGAGGAAAGCGGTACACAGATTATTTCATTGAATGATGAAATGCATGAACAGATCAGAGAACTCTGCAAGCCGGTATATGAGTCAATTGAAAAAAATGTATCAGAGGATCTGGTCGATGCATATCTTGGCGATATGAAAGGTGTGATCGAGTAGAAAACATGTCGGAAATGATATTATACACTTTAAAACATAAATACTTTAAAGTACTAAAATATTTTGCTTGCGGAATGTGTCACATCTTGTTATAATGCTTTTTATAAAACAGGGAGGAAAACCAGGAGGAAAATCCTCTGCTCCTGCAGTGGCAGTCGCATTTTGCTCCGCAAAACAAGGAGGATTATAATGGATAAGATAGAAGCGATCCGTGAGAAAATTGGAGAATGTGATGATATCATCATCGAACAGCTTGCAGTTCGAATGTCATATATACAGGAAATTATTTCTTATAAGAAAGCAACCGGTATTCCAATCTTACAGCCGGAACAGGAGAAGAAACAGACCGACGCATTAAAGAACAAACTCGGTGACAATGAGTTCGAGGAAGAGATCCTTGATATTTTCAAATATATCATGAAAAACAGCCGCCGTATCCAGGCAAAGAGTCTGTTTGACTACAACATCTTCCTGATTGGATTCATGGGAGCCGGAAAGAGTACGATCGCCGGAGAACTGAAAGATAAACTTGAGATGGACCGCGTGGAGATGGACCAGATGATCGTAGAAAAACAGGGCATGTCCATTTCTGAGATCTTTGACGAATACGGTGAGGCATACTTCCGTAACTTAGAGAGCAACACCTTAATCGAGCTGCAGAAAAGAAAACAGACGATCGTTTCCTGTGGTGGTGGTGTCGTCATGAGAGAAGAAAACACCGATCACATGAAAAAGAATGGACGTGTCGTATTACTCACCGCAAAACCGGAAACTATCTACGAGCGTGTCAAAGACAGCGACGAGCGCCCGATCTTAAACAATAACATGAACGTTGAATTCATCAGTGGTCTTATGGATAAACGAAAAGACCGTTATGAAGCAGTCGCGGACATCACCGTTGCCACAGATGGAAAAAACGTCACCCAGATCTGCGAGGAGATCATCTCCAAACTGATCGCACTGGATAATGCGAAAGAAGCAGAAGCATAGACATCTGCAGTAAATAGAAAAAGGTGGTCACAGACTAACGGCTGTGACCGCCTTTTGTCCACGAATCTACAAAAATTCCTAACTAAATCGTAATCAGCTTATATTGATCACTTCCAAGTCCAATCTTAACAGCATGCGCAATGCAGCTCTTCCATTCAAAATGGATTTTGATCGCAGCGTATTTGTCGGTAAAATCGATCGTCTCAAACCCCGCAGTTTTCATAAGACAATGCAGTTTCTAGAGCAGATTCTCATGCTCCGTTGCCTTAAAAGATGTGAAATAAACATTTGATGCTTCCATACTGTGTGCCTCCTGTATGTTTTCATATACTGTATACATGGTTACTGTTCACAGGCAGGCATTTTCTGAACTGAAAATGCCGTATGATACAGTGGTGGCAGCAGATTTTGCCGATTTGGAATGCGAAGCATCGGCAAAATCCGTTACTGGAACGAGGTACGAGTGAACAGTAACTATACATGTCATTATATAAGAAAAAGATGGAAATATAAGTAGAAAAAATGTCAGATTATGCTATACTAAAGCGTAGAGCAGGAAACGGAGGGAAATCCGATGAAACGGCAGAGTAAACCGGAGAAAATTAAAAAAGAAAAGAGCACTGCACCGGGAGAATGGTTATATTTTGCACCTGCAAATGTGACGGTGCGCAGCATTTATGAGGTACTGACAGACGATTATGAGGTAGAGATCTGGGAAGATGCAGGAGTACTGGAAATAGGATTAAATGACGGGGCAACACTTGATATCGAATGGACAAAGATTCCGGCAAAAGATGAAATCACGGCAGCATTTGCAAAGCAACATGGCTGTGAAAATGTATTTCTAGTCACTTTAAAACCGGAAGAATTTGAGACTGCAAAGAAGGCGATGAACAAGATCGCAGCTTCTTTAGGAGGACTTTTCTGCGGAGACACTGAGGATTTTACGCCAGTATTACAGTAGGAAAAGAGGAAAAGCATGACAGAAAAATTATACGACCAGGATGCATATGCGGTGGAGTTTGATGCAAAGGTTATATCCTGTGAAGCATACCAGGAGAAGAAGGAGAGCGGTTATCATGTGATTTTGGACCGTACACTTTTCTTCCCGGAAGAGGGCGGACAGAGTCCGGATAAAGGGACGATAGATGGCATCGAAGTGACGGATGTGCAGATCAAAAAAGATGTGATCACACACAGCTTAAAAGAACCGCTTGCTGTTGGGGAGACCGTACACGGGATCATTGACTGGACACACCGTTTTAATAATATGCAGCAGCATTCCGGAGAACATATTTTTTCCGGGATTGTGCACAGCAGATTTGGATATGACAATGTCGGGTTTCATCTGAGCGACAATATCGTCACGATGGATTTTAACGGTGTTTTAACTGCGGATGAGGTACGTGAAGTTGAGACGGCAGTCAATGAAGTGATCGTGAAAAATCTTCCGGTCGAGATCACCTATCCGTCAAAAGAAGAATTGAAAACACTTGATTACCGCAGCAAGATCGAAATCGAAGGACAGGTGCGCATTGTGACAATTCCTGGTGTGGATGTGTGTGCATGCTGTGCACCACATGTGAAGAAAACCGGTGAGATCGGCATGCTCAACGTACAGAGTCTTTCTAATTATAAAGGTGGTGTCAGAATCAGTATCTTGAGTGGGTTCCGTGCACTAGAGGAAGAACGGAAAAAATCACAGGTAATTTCTTCTATCTCCGGTACACTTTCCGCCAATCAGGAGTTACTGCCAGAACTTGTGGAAAAATTAAAACAGTCCAACCAGGATCTGAAATATAAGCTGGCGCAGGCAAAGCAAAAGCTGGTGGAGCAGAAGATGAAAGAGATCCCGGCGGATCAGGAAAATGTACTTTTATTTGAAACGGATCTGGATACTCCGGTCATGCGTAACGCCATCAATGGACTTGTGGAAACGCATGCCGGGATCTGCGGCATTTTTGTGGAAAAAGAAGAGGGCGGTTATAATTTTATTATAGGAAGTAAAACAAAAGACTGCAGAGAGATCGCCACACTGCTGCGTGAAAAAACAGGTGCAAGAGGTGGCGGAAGTGCTGCAATGATCCAGGGGTCTGTAAGTGCAGAGGAGAAGGATTTAAGAGAATTGCTTGCGTAAAAGAGAGATATGTCAGGGAAAAGGGTTTGGAATATGAAGGAATTAAGTCAGAAGTTAGAACGGCTGATAGAGACAGCAGTGGAAAAAGAAGAGATTGCCGGAGCAAATATTGTGGTGATCCGGGATGGACAGGAAATGGCATTTGCAGCCGACGGTTATGCAGACATTGAAGCTGGTAAAAAATACGAACGGGATACGATCGCGAGGCTGTATTCCATGACAAAACCGGTCACGTCTGCGGCTGCCATGCTTTTGATGGAACGCGGGCTGCTTGATCCAGGAGCTTTCGTGGAAGAATTTTTGCCGGGATTTCACAATGCGATCGTGGCATCAGGCGGAAAACTTGTGCCGACGGTCCGGCCGGTGAGGATCTGTGATCTGCTTAACATGACATCCGGTCTGATGTACGGCGGGGATGTCACAAGTGTCTGCTCCATGGAGACGGAAAAGCTCTTTGACAGGATCAAAGAACATTTATATCTGGAGGATGCGATGACAACGCAGGAGGTTGCAAACCGTCTTGGATTGATACCGCTTCAGTTCCAGCCGGGAGAGAGTTTCCAGTATGGAACCTCTGCAGATGTGCTTGGGGCGGTTATTGAGGTCATCAGCGGAAAAACTTTTGGCGAATTTCTGAAAGAAGAATTTTTTGAACCACTTGACATGGAAGATACTGCATTTTATGTACCAGAGAACAAGCAGGAGCGCCTTGCAAAAGTATACCAGAGGACGGAACAGGGATTAGAACTTTATACGGAAAATCATCTTGGTATCATGAATGCGATGAAACAGGTACCGGCGTTTGAATCTGGCGGTGCAGGACTGGTCTCTACACTGGACGATTACGCAAAGTTTGCAGCCATGTTACTGCAGGAAGGTTCTTATCAGGGAAAACAGATCTTAAAACCGCAGACAGTACATTACATGACAAACGGCTCGCTCATGTCATGGCAGCAGGAAGTGTTAGACCAGTGCTGGGAGGGTATCCGCGGATATACCTATGCAAACCTTTTGAGAATCCAGAAAGAGCCGGGAAAATCTCCGATGTTTACTTCCATAGGAGAATACGGCTGGGATGGCTGGCTTGGGGCATATTTTTGCAACAGCCCGAAAGACCGGCTTACGATGCTTCTTACCATGCAGCTTAAGGATGCGGGAACAACATCGCTGACGAGACGCTTAAAGAATGTGATCTGGAGTGAACTTTGCGGAGGAAGACGGGAATGAATTTTGACTTTATGATGGAATGTGAGATAAAAGATCCGAAAATCAAGGCGGCATACGATGAGATCTACAAAGAACTTGTGGATGCAGAAGCACATTATTGGAAGGAGCCGCAGCAGAGCGGAATCCTGTTCCGGAAAACAGCAGAACGTATCTGCCGTTTTTACAATGATTATTACGAGATTGGTTTCCCGGAAGGTACATTGTTAGAGGAATTTTTGTGTTATACGGATAAAGAAGAGCATAATGTTTTAGTGAGTCGTTTTTTTAGCATGGTCAAGGATCAGAGAGATCGTCTGAATAAATTGAGAGTACTCGGTGATGACTGCATCTGGGGAGAAGAGGGACCGGACCGCGGAATGGAGTTTTGTGACCGTATGGCGCAGGATGCGGAGAAGATGGCAGATGCCATGATGGAAGTGATCAAGGATATGTGCCGGCATTTTAACGGAAGGACGGATGTGGATGACCGTTTATTTTACATCGACTGGGTGCCGGATTATTCGGAGGAAGAGAGATTTCCGAAAAAAGAAGAGGTAAAAAAGCGGAGACTTTCGATCTTTTCAAGGTTTTTTGGAGAAAAAAGCAGTACATAAAAACAGAGGGAAGAACGTGGACATTAAAAGAAGAGGGCAGATGCTGTCTTCTTTTTGGTGTATCTTAAAAAGTACCGTATGCAGGCTTTAAAATCATATCTTTAGCGTGTATAATAGAAAGAAGTGTAAAAAGAAACAGGAAAGGCATTGGTCATTCATATGCAGCAAAAGAAAGAAAATGACAATATCATGAATTATGATACGGTGCGCCTGGATGATGAAAATAATGCGATCATTATCATTGACCAGACAAAGCTGCCGGGAAGCATAGAACTGATTGCATTAAAGACAGCGGAAGAGATCTGGGATGCCATTTACCTGCTCAGGGTAAGAGGTGCTCCGGCAATCGGAGTTGCAGCGGCATTTGGAATCTATCTTCTGGCAAAACAGGGCAGTGCATCAGATTATAATACTTTTCATGAAGAGTTTGTAAAACAAAAAGAGTATTTAGATTCTGCAAGACCGACGGCGGTCAATTTAAGCTGGGCACTGAACCGTATGCAGGGTGTTTTAGAGGCACATGCCGGTGAAGATGTGTCAAAGATTAAAGAATACCTCAAAGCGGAGGCAGTCGAGATCTGGCAGGAGGATATCCGTGTCTGCAAAAAGATCGGAGAGTACGGTCTGACGTTAGTGAAACCGGGAGACGGCATCCTGACACACTGCAATGCAGGTCAGCTTGCCACCAGCAAATATGGCACAGCGACAGCACCGATCTATCTTGGAGAGGAAAAGGGATATCACTTTAAAGTATTTGCAGATGAGACAAGGCCGCTGTTACAGGGAGCCAGGCTGACAGCATTCGAGCTGCAGTCCTCAGGAGTGGATGTCACATTGATCTGTGATAATATGTCTGCAACCGTCATGAAAAACGGCTGGGTCAATGCGGTATTTGTCGGCTGTGACCGTGTGGCGGCAAACGGTGATACGGCAAACAAGATCGGAACCTCCGTGGTTGCTGCGGTGGCAAAATATTATAACGTCCCGGTTTATATCTGTGCGCCGACCTCAACGATTGATCTGAACACCAGGACGGGAGCTGATATTCACATTGAACAGCGTCCGGCGGAGGAAGTGACCGAGATGTGGTACAAAGAGCGCATGGCACCGGAGGGCGTCAAAGTGTTCAACCCGGCATTCGATGTGACAGATCATGAATTGATCGCGGGCATCGTCACAGAATACGGAATTGCAAGAGCACCGTATACGGAGTCACTGCAGGAGATATTTAAAAAGCGGGAACAGGAATCAGGCAGATAAGACAGGGCAGAATAAAAAATGTCTGTAAGAATGAATAAAGATAAAAGGAGTGTATGAGACATGGCAGAGAATAGTAGTTGCAGCAGCGCATCAAGCTGCAGCAGGGAGAGCTGTGAGGGCTGTCCGAGCAAGGCAAAAGGTGGAAACGGAATCGCAAAAGAGCCGATGAATCCATCTTCGAATGTAAAGAAAGTAATTGGCGTTGTCAGTGGAAAAGGCGGTGTAGGAAAGTCTTTCGTGACTGCATCACTTGCATGCGCCATGAAACAGGCTGGTTATAAAGTGGGAATCATGGACGCGGATATCACAGGACCGTCCATCCCGAAAATGCTCGGTGTACATGGTCAGGTTGTCGGTACCGAGGAGGGAATGATCCCGTTAGAAGCAGAAAACGGTATCAAAGTAATGTCTGTCAATCTGCTTTTGGACAATGAGGAAGATCCGGTTATCTGGAGAGGACCTGTGATCGCAGGTGTGGTAAAACAGTTCTGGAATGAGACCGTATGGGGAGATGTTGATTATTTATTTGTCGATATGCCGCCAGGAACAGGTGACGTACCACTTACGGTATTCCAGTCACTTCCGGTCGACGGTATCGTGATCGTTACCTCTCCGCAGGAACTGGTACAGATGATCGTTAAAAAAGCATACAATATGGCAGAGATGATGCACGTTCCGGTACTTGGACTGATCGAGAATTTCAGCTATTTAAAATGTCCGGACTGCGGAAAAGAGATCAAATTATTCGGCGAGAGCCATATCGAGGATGTCGCAGCGGAATTGACACTTCCGGTATTCGGAAAGATTCCGTTAGATCCTGCATTTGCAGAAAAAGCAGACGAAGGAAAATTCTATGAGACAGAAAATCCTTATCTGCAGACCGCTGTCAGAGCACTTTCCGCAATGAGCCGCATTATGTAAAAAATTTACCACTTACCATAGGAAAACGAACCACTTGGTGTAAAAGCATTTACACCGGGTGGTTCGTTTTTTATAATGTACCTGTCAGTACAGAAAAGGAGACAGGTTATGAAAATTAAAATCGAAATGGATGAACAGGCGGAGGAAGAAGTCATTATCCGCTGCCGTGGAATGACAGAACAGATCGCAGCCATTCAGAGAGCAGTCAGTGAGGCAGCCGGGGCAGTCCAGAAGATCGTCCTCTACAAAGGAAATACCGAGTATTATCTTCCGATGAATGATATTTTGTTCTTTGAGACAGCGGATCATGGAGTGGCGGCACACACCGGAAATGATATGTATGAGGCCGGATACAAGCTGTATGAATTAGAGGAAATACTTCCGGGATTTTTTATGAGGGTGTCAAAATCGACGATCTTAAATACTTTTCATATTTTTTCCATTAATCGGAACCTGACGGCATCAAGTGTCGTGGCATTTGAGAACACGCACAAAAAGGTGTATGTCTCAAGATATTATTACAAACCGTTAATCAGCAAATTAGAAGAAAGAAGGTTACATCAATGAAAAAGAAAAATATTGCATGGGGATTATTTTTTATATTTCTTGCGGCAGTGTATCTGGTGATCAGCAGTACAGGGATGGAACTGGGTGTTGGTTTGCCCGGTATTTTTATGACGGTCCTGTTTGTCTGGCTGTTTGTTGAGGGGATAAAAGATGTTAATTTTTATTCGATTGTATTTGCAATAGCCTTTATCTGCATTCTTTACAGAAAACCTCTTGGACTGGAAAAATTAGGACTGACAAGCTGGACGATACTTGGTGCGGCATTGCTTTTAAGTATCGGTCTGTCTATGATCTTTAAAGATGTACGAAGAAAAAACTGGAAAACAAAAACCATAAACTGGGATGAACAAATGAGTACGCCAAACGGTGAGCAGTGCAGCGGTGAACACATCCGCTGCGAAAATAATTTTGGCTCTGCCATCCGTTATATCAATTCGGAGCATTTCTGCGATGCACAGCTTGAAAATAACTTTGGAAGTATGAGCGTTTATTTTGACAATGCCATAATCGCAGGGGAAGCGGCGTCGGTCGAAGTGGAAAATAACTTTGGGGAGACAAATCTCTATATACCAAAAGAATGGAAAGTGCAGAATGAACTGAAGCGTTCCTTTGGAGCAGTGGAGGAAATAGGACGCGGCGAAGGCAGCAGCGTTGCAACACTGTATCTGCGAGGGGCAGCAAATTTTGGAGTAATCAAAATTTATTATATCTGACCGGTAAGACCAGATGCTGGTGCAGTATGTGAATACTTTCTATGAATGAAAAAGTTCTCCGGATGACATGCAGGTTATTCCTCATCATCTGCATAACTGGTATCTTCGTGCAGATTCGGGATCATATCAAGACCACGGTTTGCATCGATCTTCGGATCTTTTCCGAAATGGTAATCATTTCCCGGCAGGATCGCATTTAAAAAGATACCTGCGATTGCAGCGATGGCAAGGGAAGTAAGTGTGACAGAAGTTCCGGCAACGGTAAAAGTAAGACCATCTGAAAAACCAAGACCACACACGAAAATCACACCGGCAATGATAAGGTTTCTGGATTTTGTAAAATCAACATGGTTCTCTACAACATTCCGGACACCGATCGCAGAGATCATACCGTAGAGCATAAAGCTGACACCACCGATGATCGCAGATGGCATAGAACCGATCACTTCAGCCATTTTCGGAATAAAGCTTAAGAGAATCGCATAACATGCTGCTAACCGGATCACTTTCGGATCGTGAACACGGCTTAATTCCAGAACACCGGTATTTTCACCGTAGGTTGTGTTAGCAGGACCACCGAAGAGTGCGGAGAGTGCAGTTGCAAGTCCGTCTCCGATTAATGTGCGGTGCAGTCCCGGATCCTCGATAAAGTTCTGATTTACAGTCGCAGAGATCGCGGAGATATCTCCAATGTGTTCCATCATGGTTGCAAGTGCGATCGGAGCCATGACGAGGATGGCAGAGATATTGAATTTGCAGATGGAGAATGCAGGAACACCAATCCAGGAAGCTGCTGCGATATTTGAAAAATCAAGGATTGCAGAACCGTCCGCATTTGTCATACCAAGTGCATTAAAGATAAGAGCGGCACAGTAGGAAATGATAACACCCATCAGGATAGGGATAATTTTGAACATGCCCTTTCCCCAGATATTAAAGATGATGATGACTGCAAGGGCGATCAGTGCTAAAAGCCAGTTCTTAGAAGCGTTGTTTACCGCAGAACCTGCAAGACTTAAACCGATACAGATGATGATCGGACCGGTAACGACCGGCGGCAGGAAACGCATAACCTTTTTGACACCGACAAGCTTGATGATCAGTGCTAAGATCAGGTATAAAAGTCCGGCAACAACAACACCGCCGCAGGCATAGGACAGTTTGTCTGCATTCGACATCTTAGCAAATACACCGGAATCCATGGAAGCGATCGTGGCATATCCGCCTAAAAATGCGAACGAAGAACCGAGAAAAGCCGGAACTTTAAATTTGGTGCAGAAGTGGAAAAACAGTGTGCCGATACCGGCGCAGATCAGGGTGACCTGAACATGCAGGACATCCTCCCCAAAATAACTGTTTACCAGGATCGGGACAAGAATTGTTGCGCCGAACATGGCAAACATGTGCTGCAGACCGAGCAGCAGCATCTTTGGAATGCCAAGAACTGAGGCATCACGGATTGGTTCATTGTTTTGATTCATAGAATCCTCCTTTGTTTACTTTTTTATCCCATAAGAAACGCACCTTCGATGGAAGGTGCGTTGTGGAATCAAAATTGGGTTGTAGCAGTTTTTTCATAGCTGCGTACCGGGATCCGGTTCAATTCGTCGGTGCAGTCGAGATAAAAAATAACGAGTGTTTCTGTCTGATATGGAACGACCCAGAGGGATGCGATGCCAAAGGAACAGAGAACCAATAAGCCATATCCGATAAAACTGAGCAGAATATAAAGCAGACGCAGACGGTTGCCATGCATGAGAAGTCTGCATTCTTTAAAAACTTCCAGACATTTAAGCTCAGGATGATCGAGTGTGATATATCCGATAAAATGATAGGTAAGCATAAAATAACAGCTTAAGATCAGAGAAAGGATTCCCGTCGCTGCTGCAATTACAATAGAAACCACTGAAAAATCTGCGATCACTGCATAAGTAAAACCACCGATCACAGGAATCATGGAAACAAAGATCATCAGTAAAAATAAAAATCCCACGATAAAAAATCGGTCTGTATTTTTCTTAAATGGATCAAAAATATCGCGGACGCGAAAATCATTTCCGCGTGTCATGGACAGATGGATCTTTGCCACGCCGCATCCTAACACAAAAGAGACAACAGATATGAGAAGCTCTGCGATCAGTGAGATCACAAGCTGCATATTTGTCGGATTATCTCCCATGGAAAACGAAAATGGAGATTCGATCACAGTTGCGATCAGTGTTGTGGCAGCAAAAGCTGCCATCGGAACACGGTATCTGTCATTTAAAATATCACGCGCAATGCGTTTGAGTTCTTTTGATGTGCGTTTCATTCGGTAAATAACTCCTTTTAGATCATACAGCAGCGGTTACAGCGTTGCTGCAATTAGAATAAATTATAGCATAGGTGGCGGGGGGTTGTATAGATGTGTATTTCTGATAAAATGTGGGGGAGGGTGTTGATGGCAAATGGTGTGTGTTAGTGTTTTGGTGGGCAAATTGCACAAACCAGTCTCAGCTTTGTGCGATTTGCCAGCCGCTACTTTGTGAAACATCATTTGCGTCAACACTTAAAAGATATACTTCAATGGGAAAAGAACAGGATTAAGATATCAAATGGAAAAAAGAAATAATAATGAACAGAAAAAAATAGATAATGTTTTATATATACTTGGTCTGAGCGGCACAGTCATCTGCTGCGTGTATCTGCTCATTTCAAAAATAACCGGATTTCGTATCGAAAACTATCTCTACCCGTGCCTTTTCCACACCGTAACCGGATACTACTGTCCGGGCTGTGGAGGAACCAGAGCGGTATGTGCTCTCTTTCAGGGACATTTTCTGATATCCTTTTTGGAACATCCGTTTGTACCGTATGCAGCAGTACTCTGCGCGTGGTTTTTATTAAGCCAGACGATCGAACGTCTCTCACACCATAAGCTGCCGCTTGCAATGCACTATAAAGACCGTTACCTCTGGATCGGACTTGCAATCCTTATCATCAACTGTATGGTAAAAAATATCGTCCGCCTCTTCTGGGGTATAAGCCTTTTATAATAGAAGATGCTGATAGAAAAAATAGCGGCGCAAAATCTGCCACCCACGAACCTTCAAACCACCTTTTGTCCCCTGAATCTCCCACAAAAAACTCAGTTCTGCGGAAACAGCATATTATAATCAATCCCCAGCGATGTACAACTTTCCCGCATCATATTTTCAATTCCACCATAGTAAACGTTAGCGAATACCACCGAATAAATTAAGAGCAGCACAATAATGCCAAGCGCTATGCTGCTTAAAGTAAGCCCAAGCTTTGCACGCCCGGAAAATGTTGTCTCACCGCCGCGTGAGAGCAGTGCAAACACGATGCCGAGCGCACCGCAGATTAATGCCGGATAAACCAGACAGAACGTTGAAAGTGCAATGATCCCCATGATAAGGGAAAGATTTTCCATATGTTTTGAATGCCGGTCAGGCATTGGTCTGTAAAACTGATGATCCATAAATAAGCCTTTCTGAAAATAAATAATATGATGTGGATAGTGTATCATGCGGTGTGAAAAAAAACAATGTTACCTTGAATCACTGTGGACATTTCGTTATAATAAAGATATTGCGCCGGAGAAAACGTTAAAATCCGGTGAGAAAAAAGGAGACCAGCTATGAAAAGTCAACCATAGATTAGTAAAAAATTTCTTTTTCATATCGGTGGTAAAAAAGGGTAACTTTAATAGAGCTCCCTTAGGGTGCTTTTTCAAAATCTATCGATATTGGTATACAGACCTCTTATTTGAGGTTAAATTCGACATTGTCGGTGAGCATCTTCCAGATGACTCTGACAAGTTTGCCGGAACAATGCCCAAGTGCATTGTAATGAGACCGGCCTTCAGCCCTCTTGGCATCATAATAAGCCTTGAAGGTTGCGTTGTTTCTGACAACGTTCCAAGCTGCATTTACAAGGGCATATCGTAATACACGAGAGCCACGTTTGGACATCCTTGTTGTCTTAGCCTGAAAGTTACCAGACTGATAAACAGTAGGATCCAGACCAGCAAAAGCAAGCAGCTTGTTTGGATTGGAGAAACGGTGAATATCACCTATTTCACCAAGAATCATTCCACCATTGATATAACCGATACCAGGAATGGTCATGATGACAGAATCGTTGAATTTCATGATATCCGTCATCTCAGCTTCAATCTTTTCTAATTGGCTATCCAGTAACTCGATTTGTTGAATGGTTTGAGTTATCTGAATAGATATAGCGCTGTCGTTAGCACCGACAGACTTCTGTGCGAGAACTCTTAATTCTTTGGCCTGTTCTTTGGTAAAGTGTCCGTGTGAGTTCACTTTGAGCAGATTTGCCAGATGAGTCATATGCATGGAAGCAATCTCTTTTGGAGAAGGTGCTTCTTTTAATAAAGCATAGACAGCGTGTTGATGCAGACCGGATTTGAAAAAGTATTGAATCTCCGGAAAGACCTGATCAACATAGGTTGTCAGTTGAATTTTCAATCGGGTACGTTGCTTTATGGTTTTCTGACGGAAACGTCCCAATGCCTTAAGATCCATCATATCGAGATCGAAGAAGCTGACGAATCTGAGGTTGTCCTGCATCATAAGAGTTTTAGCAATCACGTAAGTGTCGACCTTATCTGTCTTAGTTTTGCGAATGTTATTTTTTCGCATTTGACAGGTTTTGATGGGGTTCAACACACACACTTGGTAAAGCTCAGTAACAAGGTATCGAACAAGGTTGTCACCGTAGTGTGCCGTTGACTCAAGACCGATGATGAGGCTGTTCTTATCGAATGATTCGAGTTTAGAGACCAGCAGTTGGAAGCCATCAGCGTCATTTGTGAATTTGAACGGCTCAATGATTATTTCACCGTCGGAAGAAATCGCAGCGGCGAAATGATTAAGTTTGGCAATATCAATGCCTACGTAAATTTTCATGAGGTTGTACCTCCCTTTCCTAAAGTCTGATACCATGATGTCCACCAACGATTATCATCGTAGACTTGATAGAAATAAGTACTCTGAGTGAAAAACACTCCGGCAACATCCAGCTAATAAACAATTCAGATAAAGGTAGTGGCAATACACTCCAGTTGAGTAGTCAAGCTACAGAAAACAAATCAAAAGTCCATAGTATCTGAATTGTATTGAACCACGATATTAAAAGAAAGGAAATATGTGATAATTAACTTCCTAATTATCATACAAGTAACTATGGATATTATTGCAAAGATTTCCGAGGAACTCGGAATCCGTAAAAATCAGGCTGAAGCAGCCGTAAAGCTGATCGATGAAGGGAATACAATCCCGTTTATTGCCCGTTACCGCAAGGAGGCAACCGGAGCACTTAACGATGAGGTGCTTCGTAATTTATATGAGAGACTGACTTATTTAAGAAATCTCGAGGAGCGCAAGGAGACGGTTCTTGCAGGCATTGAAGAACAGGGAAAACTGACAGACGAATTAAAAGCGCAGATCATGTCTGCCGAAACAATGGTTGTGGTGGAGGATCTCTACCGGCCGTACAAACCAAAGCGCCGCACCAGGGCGACGATCGCAAAAGAAAAAGGATTAGAGCCGCTTGCCGGCATCATCACGTTACAGATGTTAAACACATCCTTAGAGGAGGAAGCAGAAAAATTTGTTGATCCGGAAAAAGAAGTGACGAGCGCAGAGGATGCGATCGCCGGGGCAAAAGATATCATCGCGGAGAGCATTTCGGATGAGGCGGATTACCGCAGCCGGATCCGTGATCTGACGGTCAAAAAAGGACGCATGATTTCTGCGGCAAAAGACCCGGAAGCAGAGTCTGTCTATGAGATGTACTATGAATTTGACGAGCCGGTGGCGAAACTTGCCGGACACCGTATTTTAGCGTTGAACCGTGGAGAAAATGAAAAATTCCTGACGGTAAAGATCGAGGCACCGGTCGAGGATATTTTGCGTTACCTTGAAAAAAAGGTGATCGTGCGCGACAACCCACAGACGACGCCGGTATTAAAAGAAGTGATAGAAGATGCCTATGACCGTCTGATCGCACCTGCCATTGAGCGTGAGATCCGCAGTGACCTGACCGAAAAAGCCGAGGATGGTGCGATAAAAGTATTCGGGAAGAACTTAGAGCAGCTTTTGATGCAGCCTCCAATTGCAGGACAGGTTGTACTTGGCTGGGACCCTGCATTCCGTACCGGCTGTAAACTTGCCGTGGTGGATCCGACCGGAAAAGTGCTCGATACGACAGTCATTTACCCGACTGCACCACAGAATAAAGTGGAAGAGGCAAAAGCGGTTTTAAAGAAGCTGATCTCAAAATATCACATCACACTGATCTCACTGGGAAATGGTACAGCATCCCGCGAGTCCGAGCAGGTGATCGTAGAGTTATTAAAAGAGATCCCGGTCAAAGTACAGTATATCATTGTCAACGAGGCAGGAGCTTCCGTATATTCTGCAAGTAAACTTGCAACGGAGGAGTTTCCACAGTTTGACGTAGGACAGCGAAGCGCGGCATCTATGGCACGCCGCCTGCAGGATCCGCTTGCAGAGCTTGTAAAGATCGATCCGAAATCGATCGGTGTCGGTCAGTATCAGCACGATATGAACCAGAAAAAATTAAGCGAGGCACTCGGCGGAGTCGTGGAGGACTGTGTAAACAGAGTCGGCGTTGATTTAAATACGGCATCTGCATCCCTGCTTGAATACATTTCCGGTATCAGCAAGGCAGTTGCAAAAAATATTGTGGCATACCGTGAGGAAAATGGCCGGTTTGAGGCGAGAAACCAGCTCTTAAAAGTAGCAAAATTAGGACCGAAAGCATATGAGCAGTGTGCAGGTTTCCTGCGCATCAACGATGGTAAAAATCCGCTGGATGCGACCGGTGTACATCCGGAGAGTTATGTAGCGGCAAAGACACTGTTAGAGCGTCTCGGCTATACGACAGAGGATGTGAAAGAGCGCAGATTAGACGGCATTTCCAAAAAAATTTCCAACTATAAAAAGCTGGCAGAAGAACTTGGCGTGGGAGAGATCACACTGCAGGATATCGTAAAAGAACTTGAAAAACCGGCGCGTGACCCGAGAGAGGATATGCCAAAGCCGATTTTGCGCAGCGACGTCCTTGAAATGAAGGATTTAAAACCGGGCATGATCTTAAAGGGAACGGTCCGGAATGTGATCGACTTTGGAGCATTTGTGGATATCGGAGTCCATCAGGACGGACTGGTACATATTTCACAGATGAGTGACCGTTTTATCAAACATCCGCTGGAAGTGGTCAGTGTCGGCGATATCGTTGAGGTAAAGGTATTGGATGTTGACCTGAAAAAACAGCGCATCGCACTCACGATGAAAATTAATGGTTGACAGATCAGAAAAACATGCATACAATAGAGAGCGTAAAAATAATATTAATTCTTCGGGGCAGGGTGATGCAGTAAGATTTGCAGATTCCCGACCGACGGTGATGTAGAGTCCTGATAATGATCAGAGTCATTTACAAAGTCCGTGACCTGCTAAGGCAGCTGATCCGGTGAGATTCCGGAACCGACAGTATAGTCTGGATGAGAGAAGATAAGCATGTGAATGATAAGACGTCAGAAAAGACGTTTCTGTTACATGATAGAACCCCGGATGATGGTTACATCCGGGGTTTTGTTGTATTCAGACAGCAGAATGCTCACAAAATGTGCATTTTATTGTATGAAATATTTCGGCAGACAAAAACACGCTTACAATCCCTCGCATTTTCCGAAAAGAGAAAAGGAGACGAGTGAAATGGATGCAACAAACAAAACAGTAACCGTAAAAAGAGTCAATGTAAGATATCTGACAGTGACAGCTATGCTTTCCGCAGTGGCATATATCCTGATGTTTCTGGATTTTTCCGTGCCGTTTATGCCGTCATTTATCAAGATGGATCTCTCAGAACTTCCGGCACTGATCGGATCATTTGCCATGGGGCCGCTCTGTGGTGTGATCATCTGCCTGGTAAAAAATGTACTTCATCTGTTCATTACATCCACAGGAGGAGTTGGAGAGCTTTCAAACTTTATTCTGGGTGTGGCATTTGTACTGCCGGCAGGGCTTCTTTATAAGTACAAAAAGACAAGAACGACCGCACTGATCGGTTCCATTGCAGGAGCAGTGATCATGGGTGCTTTCAGCATTGTTTCAAACTACTTTCTGGTATATCCGGTCTATTACAATTTCATGCCACAGGAGGCAGTGCTTGGAGCATATCAGCTGATTGCTCCGTCCATGAAGAGTATTTTACAGTGTTTAATCTGCTTTAATATGCCATTTACCTTTATCAAAGGAATGTTTTCCGTAGTCATCACATTTGTGACCTACAAACACATTTCTCCGATCTTAAAGGGAAGACAGTCATAAGCAGGAGGTAACAGAGGTTTCGTTACTGTTTACAGTCAGGCATTTTCTGAACTGAAAATGCCGTATGATACAGTGGTGGTAGCAGATTTTGCCGATTTGGAATGCGAAGCATCGGCAAAATCCGTTACTGGAACGAGGTACGAGTGGACAGTAACGAGTTTTCAGGGAGAAAAGACGCAGAAAAAGAATGCGTCTTTTCTTTTTTTTCAAAAAATGTTATACTAAGCTGATTCTAAAATGGTGGGGGATTGACGATGAGATTGGAATTTGATATAACATTGACCGCAAAGGACATGTTTCGTTTTAACCTGTACCAGACATACACTGGTGCATCCGGGTGGATTTCCGTGATAGCGGCAGTCGTCTGTTTTGCTGCGGCAGGTACAAAATACAGTGAACGCGGAGCATCCTATACGGTTCTTGGTATTTTGCTTGGAGCGCTGATACTGTTTTACATGCCGGTGACACTTTATCTTCGTTCGAAACAGCGCATTGCGGCGTCAGAGGTATTGAAAAACAGCCTGCATTACTGTGTGGACGGAGAAGGGATTTCCGTGACACAGGGGGATGCAGATGCAAAACTGATGTGGGATCAGGTCTATAAGATGGTGTCCACGAAAAATAATGTGCTGGTGTACAGCAACCGTGTGAATGCCTATGTGATCCCAAGGCAGCAGTTAGGGGAAAAATACCGTGAACTTGCAGAAATTGCAAAAGAAAAACTGCCGAAGTACCGTGTGAAATTAAAATAAATTTGTGCATGGCAGATATTTTACCTCATAAAAACATGGAGGACTGAATTATGAAAGAAACCGTTTATGAGACATTTTCCGCGGCAGAGACACATGCGCTTGGGAAAAAGATCGGGGAAACGGCTAGGCCGGGAGATGTGTACACACTTGTGGGAGACCTTGGCGTTGGCAAGACTGTTTTTACACAGGGAATCGCAGACGGACTTGGCATCACAGAACCTGTGTCGAGCCCGACTTTTACGATTGTACAGGTGTATGAAGAAGGAAGAATGCCGTTTTATCATTTTGATGTATACAGGATCGGCGACATCGAGGAGATGGACGAGATCGGTTATGAGGATTACTTTTACGGGGAAGGTCTGTGCATGATCGAGTGGGCAAACCTGATTGAAGAGATCCTTCCGGATAAACGCTATGATGTGACGATTAAAAAGGACCTTGAAAAAGGATTTGATTACCGGAAAATTACCATAAAAGAGCATGAGGACTGATAAAACAGTTCGTTCATGCGGGAATGGAGCTTACAATGAAAATTTTGGGATTAGACAGTTCAGGACTGGTGGCAAGCGTGGCAATCGTATGTGACGATAACATGCTTGGCGAATATACCGTCAATTATAAAAAAACACATTCACAGACGCTTCTGCCAATGTTGGATGAAGTGGCAAAGATGATAGAGCTGGATCTAAATTCGATCGATGCGATCGCAATCGCAGGAGGTCCGGGATCATTTACCGGGCTTCGGATTGGTTCGGCAACGGCAAAAGGACTTGGACTGGCATTAAATAAGCCGATCATAAACGTGCCGACCGTAGATGCGCTTGCGTATAATCTTGTCGGACATGCAGGACTTGTGTGTCCGCTTATGGATGCCAGAAGAAACCAGACTTACACGGGACTTTATTCTTTTGACGGCAATGAGATGGAAGTATTAAAGGAACAGTGCGCAGTCGGAATTGATGAGATCATTTCGATTGTAAACCAGTTCGAACAGCCGGTTACTTTTTTAGGGGATGGTGTGCCGGTATTTCAGGAGTATATAGCAGAAAACTGCAGTGTACCGTATACATTTGCCCCTGCACACGTCAATAAACAGAGAGCAGGAGCGGTTGCGGCACTTGGCATGAAATATTTTGCAGAGGGCAGATCAGAAACCGCTGCGGAACACAAGCCGGAATATCTGCGCCTGTCCCAGGCAGAGAGAGAACGAAAAGAGGGCGGATTAGCATGATCACAGTCAGAGCCATGCAGGTAAAAGATGCAGAACAGGTAAGTGAACTGGAAAGAATGATCTTTTCACAGCCATGGAGCTATCAGGGATTTGTGGATTCACTCAGTCTGCCGAACACGGTTTTTCTGGTTGCGGAAGAAAATAATAAGATCTTAGGATATATCGGAATGTATTTATCCATTGATGAAGGTGAGATCACAAACGTTGCGGTTTCACCGGAAATGCGGTGCCATGGCATTGGCGGCATGCTGCTTGCGGAAGCAAAAAAAGAGGCAGAGAGCCGCTCGGTCGGCAGAATCGTGCTCGAAGTCCGTTGTTCGAATGACATTGCAATCCGTCTGTATGAGCGCAATGGATTTGTAAATTACGGCGTGCGGAAGGGATTCTATGAACTTCCGAAAGAGGATGCCTATATTATGATATATGGCCAATAATTCCCACTACATAAGGCAGAATCTTGTTTGTATAATATAGATATTAATAGATATCTGTGGACAGCATAGGTTTTCGTGGACAATGTCTGTCTGTATTGCAGAATGGGAAGGCAGAAAAATGAGCAGAAAAGATCAGAAAATATATTGTAACTGTTGTGGAAAAATGATTTGTCTGTTATCTGAGAAGGACCGCACTTCATTCCTTACGGTGGAGAAGGAGTGGGGGTATTTTTCCGATAAAAAAGACGGGAGGATACACAGAATGGATATCTGTGAGTCCTGCTATGAAAAAATGGTAGAAAAATTTGTGATACCGCCGGAGGAAAAACAGGTAACAGAGTTTGTATGAAAGGAGTAAAATCTATGCCCGGTATGCTGGGCATTGCTCACCAGAGGGCAAATTTTACAAAACAAAATTGCATTTTGCTCCGCAAAACAAGGAGGATTATATGTTAGACGTATGTCTTTTGGGAACTGCAGGCATGATGCCGCTGCCGCACCGTTGGCTGACGGCGTCACTGATGCGTTATAACGGGAGCAGTTTACTTATTGACTGTGGAGAGGGAACCCAGATCGCAATCAAGGAAAAAGGATGGACTTTTAAGCCAATCGATGTGATCTGTTTTACACATTATCATGCGGATCATATCAGCGGACTGCCGGGATTGCTTCTTTCCATGGGTAATGCAGAGCGGACGGAACCTCTGACTATGATTGGACCAAAGGGATTAGAGCGTGTAGTCGGGGCACTTCGGATGATTGCACCGGAACTGCCGTTTGAAATAAGATATATTGAAATAATGGAACCGGAAGCCGATATAGAAATAAACGGATATCATATCCATGCGTTCCGCGTCAACCATAATATTACCTGCTATGGGTATACCGTGGAGATCAGACGTGCCGGAAGGTTTTCCGTGGAGCACGCGAAGGAACGTGAAATTCCACAAAAATACTGGAACAGACTTCAAAAAGGGGAAGAGATAGAAACGGAAGATGGGGCACATTATACCCCGGATATGGTGCTTGGTGCTGTCCGGAAAGGGATCAAAGTAACTTACTGTACCGATACCAGGCCGACGGAATCACTTGTTGTTTCTGCAAAAAATTCGGATCTTCTGATCTGCGAGGGTATGTATGCGGAAAAAGAAAAAATTGCAAAAGCAAAACAGTACAAGCATATGACTTTTTATGAAGCAGCGGAAGTGGCAAAAAAAGCGGAAGTCGCAGAAATGTGGCTGACCCATTTTTCACCGTCACTGGTGCATGCAGAAGATTATATGCCGCAGGTAAGGGAGATTTTCCCCAATGCTTTTCTTGGAAAAGATGGAAAGAGTGTGGAACTGATGTTTGAGGATGAGAAAAATTGAGAGGGGGATTCATATGAAAAAGAATGGACAGAAAATCATTTTTGCAGTTGTATGTGTTGTGATCATTGTGGGACTTTTCTGGTATACTGCGGCGAAAAAGGGAAATTCGGCAGAAAATAACGATGACCTTACGGAAGTAGAGAAAGTGATTACTAAGAATCTTGAAAAGAATTACCCGGAAACACCAAGAGAAGTTGTGAAATTTTATAATCGTATTATTACCTGCTTTTATGATGAAGAGTATACAGATGACGAACTTTATGAGCTTGGCGATCAGGCAAGACTTCTGATGGATGATGAACTGTTGGAAAACAATTCCAGAGATGATTATTTTAAAAGCCTGAAAGCCGATATAGAAGACTATCACGACAAGTCGAAAAAGATAGAGTCCTCCTCTGTGTGCAGCAGTGATGAGGTAAAATATCAAAAGATTGATGGGGATGACTGCGCTTATGTGACGGCATCTTATTTTGTGAACGAAAATAAAAGTTATACCCGTACAAATCAGACTTATGTGCTTAGAAAAGACAAAGACGGAAAATGGAAGATTTTAGTATTTTATCAGACCGAAGGAGATACGGAAGATGAGTGACAAGGAGATAAAGATTCTTGCAATAGAAAGTTCATGTGATGAAACTGCGGCAGCAGTTGTGGTAAACGGCAGGGATGTCAGATCCAATGTGATTTCATCACAGATTGCACTTCACACATTATATGGCGGTGTCGTTCCGGAGATTGCTTCGCGAAAACATATTGAAAAAATCAATCAGGTGATCGAGCAGGCACTCAGTGACGCAGATACGACTCTGGATGATATCGATGCAATCGGTGTTACATACGGACCGGGACTGGTAGGTGCACTGTTAGTCGGAGTAGCGGAGGCAAAGGCGATCAGTTATGCGAAAAATATACCTCTGGTCGGAGTGCATCATATCGAAGGACATATCAGCGCAAACTACATTGAGAATAAAGATTTAGAGCCGCCATTTTTATGCCTTGTTGTATCCGGCGGACATACCCACCTTGTAAAAGTGCTGGACTATGGAAAATACGAGATATTAGGACGTACGAGGGACGATGCGGCCGGAGAAGCTTTTGACAAAGTGGCAAGAGCAATCGGACTGGGCTATCCGGGTGGACCGAAGATCGAAAAAGTATCGCATGAGGGAAATCCCCATGCGATGGAGTTCCCGCGCGCAAAAATCGCAGATGGACCATATGATTTCAGCTTCAGTGGGTTAAAATCCGCAGTTTTAAACTATCTGAACGGCTGCCAGATGAAAGGAATCTCTATCGTACAGGCAGATGTTGCGGCATCATTTCAGAAAGCAGTGACGGATGTTCTGATCGGGAATGCGATGAAAGCAATCGATGAGTTTAAGATGGATAAATTTGCGATTGCAGGAGGCGTGGCTTCCAACGGAGTCCTGCGTGAAGGAATGCGTGAGGCGTGCGAGAAAAAAGGAGTGCAGTTTTATCATCCATCACCGATTTTTTGTACCGACAATGCGGCAATGATTGGTGTTGCTGCTTATTATGATTTTATACATGGACAGAGAGATGGGTTAGATCTCAATGCTGTTCCAAATTTAAAACTTGGAGAACGCTAATGGAAAAATTTACGGCGATCGTTCTTGCTGGTGGAACCGGAAAAAGAATGCACAGTCATATTCACAAGCAATATCTTACACTGGCAGGAAAGCCGGTTCTTTATTATGCATTAAAGGCATTTGAGGAGAGCGATATCACAGATATCATCCTTGTCACAGGTGCCGATGAGGAAGCGTATTGTAAACGGAAAATTATTGATAAATATCATATCGGTAAAGTAAAAGCAATCGTGCCGGGTGGCGTGGAACGATATCATTCTGTATATGCGGGACTCTGCGCAGCGGAGGGGGCGGACTATGTGCTGATCCATGACGGGGCGAGACCGTTAGTGTCGGCCGATATCATAAAAAGATCCATGCAGGCGGTGAAGGAATATCGTGCATGCGTGGCGGGAATGCCGGTAAAAGACACAATC